>Ga0265327_10000283_pt1 | contig 100296 bp, 95 predicted proteins | sample 41621metaG_FD_202089 | JGI IMG/M metagenome (GOLD analysis project Ga0265327, IMG submission 202089) | Rhizosphere microbial communities from Carex aquatilis grown in University of Washington, Seatle, WA, United States - 4-16-21 metaG | ecosystem: Host-associated > Plants > Roots > Rhizosphere...
GAGACGCCGCCACTCCACGTTGGGTTATGTCAGTCCGGCAGAGTATTATGCCGGTTGGCTTGCCCAGCAAAAACTGGCAGCATAGGTGCTATGCTTGGTATCCGAAAAACAGGGGCAAGCTCAGAAATGCGGCGCACATTCGACCATAGGGTGAGCCTAAAGAACCATGCAAGATTAATCTTTATGTCATGAGGAGGTGTCATCTTAGAGCCTATTGAATCGTACGGGAAAGCAGTTCCAAGAACTGTTTGTTAAGGTACTAAATAGCAATCATGACAAACCCCTACCATGAAGAAGTAGAGAATCTGGTGGAAATGCCTGGACGGTTCATCAGGTGGGATGGCATTAGGTGGGATGGGTTGTCTGCAACTTCTGCCTCATTCAGCCACGGTGCGGAGTACGAATTTTTTGGCGATTACGGTGGATATCCTTCGCAACACGAAGGGCCATACTTGATGCGTGAAAGCCGCCAGGCTACCACCGACTTGCGTATTGATATTTCGCTGGAACATTTTTACCAGTTTGATGGCTGGTTTGTTCTGGATTATGAGGACAAATAGCAAAATGTGGAAACGCATTAATGTGTTGGGCTATCGAAAGCCGCTGGCTTGGGCTAGCGCACTTGCCTTGGTCATCGCGATAGTCAATCCCTTGATGGCATACGCTATTATCGGCGGCCAGATCGATCCAAATACGGCGGAATCCTCCTGGGCAGGGGTCGGCAGCTTAAACGTCAATGGTGGGACCTATACGGCAGCCGCGATTGGCCCACGTTTCATTCTGACTGCGGCACATGTGGTTTACGGAGCCTCTGCTCAAGACGTAAGCTTCAATTTGAATGTCGGCGGAGATATAACACAGAGCATTACCGCTAGTGCTATTCATGTGTTTCCGGACTATCAGGGGTTTACCCCTTCTGCCGATGGGTTGGTGCATAACGATCTCGCCATCATCGAACTGAGTTCTGCCCTGCCAGCGAACGTGCCTATATATAGTCTATCTACAACGGTTCCCACCAATGCCACAACTATTTCTATGGTCGGTTACGGTATGGGGGGGGATGGAATAAATGGCAATAGCATTAGCGGTTCGCCCAGCGTAAAACGGGTAGGCGCGAATCAGATGGACCAACTTTTTGTTGGTGCAAATGGCACTGCTGACATGTATGCGTTTGATTTCGATGGCCCGACATTGTCAACAAATATATTAGGTAGTGGCGCGATTGCCAATGAGGCCCAATTTGGCCCCGGTGATTCAGGCAGTCCTAGTTTTGTCCAGGTCAATGGAGTTTGGCAAATTCTCGGCGTGAATACCTTCGTCGCCGCAACGGGTGCCGGAGGTGCTTTTACTTTTGGTGGCTTGGGCGGCGGAACGCTGGTCTCGGCTTATTCTGGCTGGATACAAGGTATTGTCGCAGCGCCGGTACCCGAGCCGGCTTCGATCGGAATGTTGTTGGCTGGCGGATTGTTGTTGCCTTGGATGACTCGTCGGCGGCGGGTGAATCTACTTGACTACATGCACTGTAGATCAGGAGAGAGTAGAGAAAACTATCTGGTTTAAAGCGCTTCCAACTTTGCTGTGTCTCCTCCCTTATGCACGCCTCCCCGGCGTGTTTTTTTCATCAAAAATTCATAAAACCTTTCTAATATGCCGCCTCTTACTCTGAAACTTAATGTGGGTGGATCAATGCAGCTCCGAAAGCATCTGTTAAAAATTATTCTGATACTGTTTGGTTTCTCGCTTGCTGGTGAAGCAAGCTCTGCCGACATTGACGCCGTTATCGCCAAGATGGGGGGGGTCGAATTGCGTACTTCCGAAGCACACAAGTTGATTGAGGCACAGGACCAAGAAGCGAGGCTGCGGATCGAGACTGATCCGCAAGTACTGGAACGATTCGTGCGAACAGAGTTATTGCGCCGCGCCGTTCTGCAGGAAGCGCGTCAGAAAGCATGGGATAAACGCCCGGAAATTATAGCCAAGATAGATATTGCCCAGGAACAGGTGGTCGTGTCGACTTATGTCAACCAGCTTGCCAAGCCATCCGCGGATTACCCATCCGAAGATGAAGTAAAAACAGCCTATAACGACAACAAGGAGGAGTTGAGAGCTCCCGCCCAATATCATATCTCTCAAATATACATTGCGAACCCCGTAAATGGCGATAAGCAACTACGGGACGCCGCACGCATCAAGGCTAGTGAGGCTGCGGCAAAAGCACGGGAAAAGAATGCTGATTTTGGCCAGCTAGCAAAAAAATATTCCGAACACATGCCAAGTGCCGGGCAAGGGGGGGAGATGGGCTGGCTGAGTGAAGAGCAGATGTTACCGGAAGTTCGCGCTGTCGTTACCACTATGAACCCGGGTGATGTGTCTACAGCCATCAGCACCTCGCAAGGCTGGCACATCATTCGCCTGCAAGAGCGTAAGGAAGCGTCGTCGCGTCAGCTTGCCGAGGTTCACGAGTATCTTGTGCGCGCGCTACGCTGGCGCAAGGCACAGGAAAATGAAAGCAAGTATCTGGATGATTTTGCCAATCGCAACCCAATCTCGGTTAACCAGATCGGACTCAGCCAACTTGGCGGTAAGCCCTGAAACTGGTTGCTACTATCGTGGTCAAGGACACCGTTGTTTCGCCGGTTGCAAATGCTACGTAGTCAATATCAGCTGGTTCTGTGTGGCGATCCGGTGTTCGGATTACATTCACATGGCTGTCACACCGTTTCAATAACATGATGTTACTCGAATGGCATGAATAGACATGCAGGGATGAAATGCGTCGTTGGGCTATTTCCGCAGTGCTGAATACTTAAGGAGTTTCCGTGGCTTTAATCTCTTTTCACGGCAGGCCTTGGTCGCGTGGCTTCACCTTGCTTGAATTGCTGGTGGTCATGGTGATTATTGGGTTGCTGGTGGGCTATGTGGGTCCGAAATACTTTTCCCAAGTAGGAAAATCCGAGGTCAAGGTCGCGCGTGCGCAAATCAATGCGCTGGAGAAGGCATTGGACCAGTATCGTCTGGATGTCGGGCACTATCCTACTACCGAACAAGGGCTGGCTGCACTCGTTATCAAACCTTCTGGCGAAACGCGCTGGGATGGCCCTTATCTTAAGAAGGCCGTTCCGCTTGATCCTTGGGGCAAACCCTACCAATACAAAGCGCCCGGGGATCACGGCGAAGTTGACCTCTACTCTTTCGGCAAAGATGGTCAACCCGGTGGTACGGACGATATGGCCGATATCACCAATTGGTAGTTATGCTATACGAAGTCAGAGCTCTGCGTGGAAGAGAGTTCATATCACTGCAATTTGAAGCCGCGACCGAGCAGATGGCGATTGGTCAGGCGCAGTCGCAGGGCTATGCCGTGTTTTCTGCTCAGCCGCGCACCAGCAACTGGCTGGCAGGGTTCAACAGGGGCGAGCGCTTCCCGCTGGTTTTATTTAGCCAGGAACTACTGGCATTGATCGAAGCCGGATTGAACCTTCTTGAAGGCATTGAGGCACTGGCAGAGAAAGAGCATCGCCCTGCTATCCGCCAAGTCTTGCAAGGCGTGTTACGTTTTCTGAGTGAAGGTCTGCCAGTCTCGGTGGCCATGGAAAAATTCCCTGCTGCATTTCCCCCGCTGTATGTGGCCGCCCTGCGTGCCAGCGAAAAAACTGGCGGTATAGCCGAATCATTGCGTCGCTACATCACTTATCAGGGTCAGGTCGAGCAAGTCAGAAAAAAGATAATCTCGGCCTCGATCTACCCAGTGATACTGATCCTGGCTGGGGGCTTAGTTACCCTGTTTCTCATGGGATATGTCGTTCCCAGATTTGCTCACATCTATGAAGAAGTGGGCGGCGAAATGCCATTTTTGTCACGATTGCTACTGTCTTGGGGTACTTTCCTTGAGCAGCATGGAGGCTTTTTGCTAGTTATGTTAGCCGTTTTTGTCGGTACTGGCCTCTATTTGCTTACACGCCAGTCAGTGAGAAGGCGCTTAATAGAATGGGCCTGGAGTATTCCGGCACTGGGTGAGCGGCTACGCATCATCCAGCTTTCCAGGTTCTATCGCTCACTGGGCATGCTGCTTATTGGTGGAGTTCCCGTGTTGAAAGGGCTGGACATGGTTTCCGGGCTTCTGGTGCCATCGTTGCGCCTCAAGATGCAATCGGCGGCGGAGCTTATTGGGCAGGGCCAGCCTATTTCTGTTGCCATGGAGTATAGCGGGCTTTCATCCCCGATTGCTCTACGCATGCTGCGAGTTGGCGAGCAAAGCGGCAGGATGGGTGAAATGATGGAGCGCATCGCCAGTTTTTATGATGAAGAAACTGCGCGCTGGATCGAATGGTTCACAAAATTATTTGAACCCTTGCTAATGATGGTGATTGGACTGGTTATCGGGCTGGTGGTGGTGTTGTTATATATGCCAATTTTCGACCTGGCGGGGAGCATACAGTGAACGATATCTCATCTGGTGCCATCTGCCTAGGCACAATTTCAACCAGCGCTATTACTCAAGCCCGGCAATTGGCACAGCAATCCCAGCGGCGCATTATCGAAGTGTTGGAAGACCAAACCGGTTTATCGCCGACAGATTTCATGCAGACACTGGCGGCTACCTTCCATTACCCGGTGTTTGGTATTAAGGAGATTTATCAGCTGGCTCAAGATTTTGAGGTGATCCCTTTCTCCGAGGCGCTAAAGCGTGAATGCATCCCCTTTCGCGACCCACAGGGAAGGTTACTTATCGTATTTGCAGATCCGTTTGCAGATGAGTTCGGCGATTGGATATTGGAAAAAGTGCGCGAGCCATTTAGTTGGGGCTTGGCACATCACGCCGATGTTGCCGCCTACCTATCTCGCCATGAGGAAACGCTTAAGGCTATGGATGGCGTGCTGTTAGGTGAAGAGCGAGGAATGGATGACCACGCGGGTGACTCCGAACAGCTCTCGTTGAAAAGCATTTCGGAAGATAGTAGCCCGGTAATTAAATTGGTCAATTCGACCCTATACGATGCCATGAAGAGCGGTGCCAGCGATGTACATTTGGAAAGCACGGTTACCGGACTCGCCATTAAGTATCGCATCGATGGCGTGCTGGATTCGATTGGCACCGTTCAAGGAACCGAAATGGCCGAACAGGTCATCTCGCGCATCAAGGTGGTTGCGGAGCTTGATATTGCCGAGCGTCGCATCCCGCAGGATGGCCGTTTCAAAGTACAGGTACAAAAACGCGAGGTGGATTTCCGTGTGTCCATCATGCCCAGCATCTTCGGTGAAGATGCCGTACTGCGTGTTCTAGACCGCAAGGCACTGACGGATCAGTCGCGCGGACTGACTTTGGAAAATGTAGGTCTGGATGAACGTACCAGGGAGCAGTTCCGTCGCCTTTCCCGCGAGCCCTATGGCATGGTGCTGGTGACCGGGCCAACCGGAAGCGGCAAGACCACCACGCTCTACGCTGCCATCTCGGAAGTGAATAATGGTAAAGACAAAATTATCACGATTGAAGATCCGGTTGAATACCATTTGCCGGGCGTGCTGCAAATCCCTGTCAATGAAAAGAAGGGGCTGACCTTTGCGCGTGGCCTGCGCTCCATCCTGCGGCATGACCCGGATAAAATCATGGTGGGCGAGATTCGCGACCCGGAAACCGCACAGATAGCGGTACAAGCAGCACTGACCGGCCATCTTGTGTTCACCACGGTGCATGCCAATAACGTGTTCGATGTTATTGGTCGTTTCATCAACATGGAGGTCGATACCTACAGCCTCGTTTCCGCGCTGAATTGCATCCTTGCGCAGCGTCTGGTGCGTCTCGTGTGCCCCAAGTGCGCCACCCCCTATCAGCCGGATGCCAAGTTGCTGGTTGATTCAGGGGTCTTGGAAGACGCCGCAAACTCAATGCGCTTCCTCATTGGCAAGGGCTGTGGCCATTGTCGTGGAAGCGGTTACCGGGGACGTAAGGCTGTATCTGAGCTACTTATCCTGGATGACGAATTGCGGGAAATGATTGTCGCTCGAGCGCCCATTCGCCAGCTTAAGGAAGTCGCACGTCGTAATGGCCTGCGGGTGATGCGCGAAACTGCAATAGAGGCGGTTAGCCTTGGCGAAACCACGCTGGATGAAATTAATCGTGTCACTTTCGTTGACTGATTATTACTGCGCAAGCTTGGCCCCCGGCAATGCCGCACTTGTGCGGATACGGCGTGGCTGGCGACCCAAGCTGGTACAAAAGAGCCTGGCCAGCAGTTCTGTTGGGATGGCCCTCATGGATTCGCAACACCAGCCCTGGTTGACTGAACTGGGATTGCTTAAAGGTTTATTGGAGGAGGTCAAGCACAAGCGGCCGATTACCGTTGTCATTTCCAATCATTACATGCGCTACCGGCTGGTGCCCCCGCCGCCGTTGTCAATGCCAAAGACTGAAGTGCAAGCACTGATACAGCATTGCTTCCGGGAAACCTATGGAAATGTTGCGGATGACTGGATAATCCGTGCCAACCCGTTACCCGGTCGAGGCGATCAGGTCGCTTGTGCGGTCGATAAGGCATTGATCGAAGGGCTTGGTGTAATACTGCGAAAACCCGGACTTAAGCTTGAATCAGTTAAGCCCCATTTCATGGCTGGATTCAACACCATTTGCCGTCGCATTAATAGTTCTTCAAGCTGTTTTGTGCAGGCAGAGTCGGGAAGAGTCATGATAGGTATAGTGCGCGACAACGCTTGGTTGGGGCTGCGCGCAGTGGCTGTCAACGGGAACTTGGGCGAGGAGTTGCCTACGCATATCGACCGTGAAGTCCTGCTGGCGGGCGAAGGAAACGAGAACCCGGCAATTATTCTTGATGTGCCGCAAACTGTGCAAACTCCTACTCTGGATGGTTTGCGGCAATTGAACATAAGCCGCGTTCCACAGCCGCGCCTGGACGGATATTCCCCCCTGGATGACGTATCTTATGCCATGGCATTGCGCGGGGTGCAATGATGCAGCGTCTTAGCCTGGATATAATCAAATCGCCAGTGCCTGCGTGGCCGGGAATAGTCTTGCTGGTCATCGGTGGTGGCTGTGTGGTGGCTGCTTACCTGCAATATCTCGGTACCAGTGAACGCGACATGGCCTTGCAAAGCAAGCTGGCCCAAGCTGGTGAAGCAAGTCATCAACAGCAAACCGCAAACCATTCATCGACACTTGCTCCCGAGGAGCTTGCAGCTGAGGATCATCGTGCACGCGAAATAGCATCGTTTCTGCTGCTCCCGTGGCGGGACTTATTTGCCGCTATTGAAAGCGCTTCACTGCACGATGTTGCCCTGCTCTCGATTGAGCCGGACCATAAAAAGAATCAGGTACGCATCAGTGCTGAAGCCAAGGATTTTAGTGTTCTCATCAATTACCTCAAGCGGCTGGGCAGCGTTCCTCAATTTAAGTGGGTACGCCTAATGCGCTACGAAGTCCGCGAGGATGATAAACAGCATCCACTTCGATTTACTGTCGAAGCTTCATGGAGGCTGCCATCGTGAATCCGGTTTTGTTGCATCTGCTCCGTCTGCGCCATTACCTCGGCTGGTCTGGCTTGGCAGGATTGGTGGCTGCCGTGGCCGGACTGGCGATTTATCTTTTTGCGGTACTTCCAGCAGAACGGCAATTGCAATTGCGGCAATATGAGTTAGTGCAATTGTCCACGCACCCCAAGCTGGATTCTCTGGCGAAACCAGCCAGGAAGGACGATGGCACGGCACTGGAGGAGTTCTATCGGCAGTTTCCTGCTGTGACCAGCCTTCCCGACCTGCTGGATACGCTGCATGCCTTGGCGGAAGCACGCGAAATTACGCTTGATCATGGCGAATTCAAGTTTGGCAATGAACAAGGCGGCAAATTACTGCGCTATGAAATCACTTTGCCAGTTAAAGGCAGCTACCCCCATTTGCGTAGCTTCATTGATGAGGCAGCACACAAGCTTCCTACCATGGGGCTGAGCGAAATCAGCCTCAAACGTGAAGCAGTGGGGGATGCTCTGGTGCAGGCCAAGCTTGATTTTGTACTGTACATGGCGGACAAATGATCGTGCCGTTTCCCCTGGAGAAAAAACGATTGCTGTTAGGCGGCGCGCTGCTGCTGACGGTTGGGACTTCGGTATGGCTGAATCTGGAAGACGGCAAAGCCGGCGATACAGATGGCGTTGTGGAAGTGGTCAAGTCGCAAGCTATCGCAAAAAATAAAGCTGATAGACATCCTGCCGAACCTGCGCTTTTCTTGCCGGTTCTGGCCGATGCCCATGGAAAAAACCCCGAAGATGCCGATGGCAAGCCGTCGCAAGCCACCGATATTTTCAAGTCTCACGCCTGGTATGTTCCACCGCCTCCACCGTCGCCGGATCAGCCGGTCGCGGCGGAACCGCCTGCACCGCCGCCATTACCATTTACCTACCTTGGCAAGATGGACGATGACGGGCATACCGTCTTTTTCCTGGCCAAGCAACAGCGTCTTTACACTGTGCGCAAGGGCGAAGTTTTCGATGGCCAGTACCGCCTGGAGGATGAGGGCAAAGGGCGCATTGAATTCATTTACTTACCATTAAATACCAAACAAACCTTAGTCATCAAGGGAGCCTCATAAATGCTGGCACGAACTGGCGGAGCGTATTTTTTCGCTCGCTTGCTGTTGATATCCAGCTTGCTTGCAGCCTGTACTAACTTGTCATCCAAGGGGGCCGTTTCAACGGATCAATCGCCGGAAGCCCGGGTGCGGGAGGCTGAGCAGGCATCGCATGCGCACCCCGATGAGACAAGTTACAGAACGGCAGTGTTGCAGCAGCGCGAGCATGCCGTGCTCGAACTGCTGGCCGCCGCGGACAAGGCGCATGATCTGGGCAAATGGGAAGAGGCAGTTTTGCTTTACCAGCGCGTACTGGAACTGGACGATGGAAACCAGCGTGCGCGGAGCGCTTTGCGGGCGATTGATGCCGAGCGTCGTTACGCTCGCCTGGTGGCGGATGCCAGAGAAATGCTTGATCAGGGTAACGTTGAAGGTGCACAAAACAAACTGCATCTGGTTTTGCTTGAAGACCCGACCTACGCCGCGGCGCTGGAACTGCAAGGTAAGATAAGTGCCAGCCAGACAAATCAAGGCATCAAATTACCCGAGCTTAAATCTCCAGCCAACCGGCCGATTACGCTGGAATTTCGTGATGCCAACGTGAAAATGGTATTTGAAGGACTTTCCAGAACTTCCGGGGTCAATTTTGTACTGGACAAGGATATCAAGCCCGAGACAAAAGTCACCGTGTTTGTCAGGAAGGTGACACTGGATGCGGCCATCACCGCTATTCTCAATACCAATCAGTTACAGAAGAAAGTGCTGGACGAGACCACCGTGCTGATTTATCCCAACACGTCGCAGAAAAATAATGAATACCAGGAACTGGTCATCAAAAGTTTTTATCTGACTAATGCGGATGCCAAGCAGACCGCCGCTTTGCTCAAGACTACTCTCAAAGTAAAAGACATTCATATTGATGAGCGGCTCAATCTATTAGTGCTGCGCGATACTCCAGAAGTAGTGCACCTGGCGGAAAAAATGGTCGCGCTACAGGACGTGGCGGAGCCGGAAGTGATGCTGGAGGTCGAAGTGCTGGAGCTTGATCGTAACAAGCTCACCGACCTTGGCATCGTATACCCAAGCAATTTAACAGCCGGCGTGTTAGGGGCCACCACTTCTTTCTCGGGACTGACTCTGGATGCGTTGCGGCATCTAAATGGCAAAAATATCTTGGTTACGCCGAATCCGGCCATCAATTTCCAGAATACCGAAGGCATCGTCAATGTGTTGGCCAATCCAAGAATCAGGGTCAAAAGCCGGGAGAAAGCCAGAATACAGGTTGGAAACCGGGTGCCAGTCGTCACCGCTAATGTTTCCACCACGGCTGCGACCGTGTCGGATACCGTGCAGTATATTGATGTCGGTCTCAAGTTGGAGGTCGAGCCTGTAGTCAGCTTGGATAATTACGTTTCCATCAAGGTGGCGCTGGAAGTCGGTAATTTAGGGACACAGACCACGACCAAGAACGGCTCCGTGGTTTATCAGGTTGGCACCCGCAATGCCAATACCCTGCTGCGCTTGAAGGATGGCGAAACCCAGGTGCTGGGCGGACTCATCAGCGACGAAGACCGGCGCAATATCAGCAAGCTGCCCGGACTAGGGGATATTCCGCTGTTAGGCCGGTTATTCTCGGATCACAGCGACAATCACAACAAGTCTGAAATCGTGCTTTCTATCACGCCGCATGTGATCAACAACCTGCGTCTTCCCGGCGGGGAGAACATGGAATTTTGGTCTGGTACCGGAAGTGCCATCAGCGATATTCCTCCCGAAAAACGCAAGGGCGCGGCTACGGCAACATCTGCCGCAAAACACTCGGGACTTGTAACAGCCCCAGCCGATCTCACTACCCCCGTTGCTCCTGAAGCTGGTAATGCAGCGCCTACCCCCGGCGACAATCCGCTCAACGCTGTGGAGCCGGTGCCGCCTGCGCCAGATCAACCGACTACGCCGATACCATTGGGTCAGGAGGTAATGACACCAGTTACTGATGAGTCAATACAGTCATTACCGTCCGTGCCCGAGCATTAGCCCAAGTATGCAGCCACGTGGATTTACCCTGATTGAACTGGTTGTTACCGTGGCCATCGTCGCCATCCTGGCCACCGGCATCCTGCCCATGGCAAAGCTGGTGGCGCAGCGTGAGAAGGAAAAGGAATTGCGTACCAGCCTGCGCAGCATGCGCGAGGCGATAGATGCCTACAAGAAGGCCTATGACGAGGGGCGGGTCAAAAACACGCTGGGACAGTCCGGTTACCCTCCCAACCTGGAGGCGCTGGTGCAAGGCGTAGTTGATGAGAAAGATCCGAAAAAGCACAAAATCCATTTCCTGCGCAGAATTCCGGCCGATCCTATGAACAGTGATTCCAGTCTTCCCGCGGAAAAAACCTGGGGCAAGCGCGACTACACCAGCGAGGCTGATGACCCGCAGTCGGGCGATGATGTTTACGATGTTTATTCACTGAGTTCGCGCAAGGGGCTGAATGGCCGCCCTTACCGGGATTGGTAAGTCGCATGGCGAATCCGCGGGCACATATTCCCAAAGGCTTCACGCTGATCGAACTGATGGTAGTGCTGACCATCATCGCCCTGCTACTGTCGCTGGCAGTGCCGCGTTATTTTCATAGCGTGACCAAGGCGCGCGAAACTACGTTGCGCCAGGATTTGGATACTATGCGTGATGCCATCGACAAGTTTCACGGCGACAATGGCCGTTACCCTGCGTCCTTGGCGGAACTGGTCGCGCGTAAATACCTGCGCTCCATTCCGCCCGATCCTATCACCGGCAATGCTTCCGCTTGGGCTATCGTCAGTTCGGACGACACATCCGATGCCGGGGTTGCCGATATCAAAAGTTCGGCTCCGGGTAGCTCGGCAGATGGCACTCCGTATGCCAACTGGTAGCCGTGGTTTTACCTATCTGGGGCTGATGCTATTCATGGCCGTCGCCGGCATCGGCCTGACGATGGCAGGCAAGGTATGGCATACCGAGGTGCAACGGGAAAAAGAAAAAGAACTGTTGTTCATTGGGGATCAGTTCAGGCAGGCCATCAAAAGCTACTACGACAGTACTCCCCTGGAGGTGAAGCAATATCCGCCTACTCTGCAAGAGTTGCTGCGTGACCGGCGCTTCCCCAAGCTACGGCGGCATTTGCGCAGGATTTTCCCCGACCCGATAACAGGAAGCACAGAATGGGGTTTGGTGAAAGAACAGGGGCGTATCATCGGCGTCTATAGCCAGTCACAAGATCATCCGCTGATGAAATTTGCTTTTAATGCGGCGGCGCTGGGAACTGCCGCGCCTAAAACCTATGCCGATTGGCGTTTTATCTACAAAGCCGAAATTCCGGGGACGGCTGTTGCCGTTGTTCCCGGCACACAAGTGCCGGCAAATCCCCTAGTCACAAAGTCTGACGTCCCGCCCGTCCCTATGCCCATCGAAAACCCCAAACAGGATGATCCATGCGATATTCAAGCGGCTGCTGACTCGGCAATCTGCCAGAATCTTTGCCAGCCCTTCCAGGACATCTGCAACGATTGCAATATTTCCCAGGCGCAAAGGTGGCAAGCGTGCAAAAAAAACAAGCCGTTGATGCAGTTGATTACCAAATAGCCTAATTAGGAGAGTCCTGAAAAGTCCTTCGACAGATCAGGATGAACAGGATCAACAAGCTCAGAGCTTCCTTAACTGCCGGTCAGCACTTTGTATAGCCGGAGCACCTTGGGCACATAACGCTGGGTTTCGGCGTAGGGTGGGATATGGCCGCCAAAGCGATTCACCGCTTCCGGCCCGGCGTTGTAGGCGGCCAGCGCCAGCGTCAGGTTACCCTGGTACAGATCGCGCAATTCCCGCAAATATCGCGCTCCGGCACGGATATTCTGCAACGGGTCGTAAGGGTTGCTGACCTGGAAGCGGCGCGCAGTGGCCGGCATCAGTTGCATCAAGCCCTGGGCGCCGCGTGGTGAGCGCGCATGGCTATCATGCCGCGATTCAGCGGCAATCACGGCATGCAGCAATGCCGGTTCCAGCGAAGTTTCCGCCGCTGCCGCAAGTACCGCAGCGTCGAATGGCAGTGCGGCAGTGGATGCGCCAGCGATAACGGTGGCAGTCTGGCTTGGTGCGGTAGCGTCAACGGGCTTGCTGTATTCGTCTTCAATCAGCAGTTGATAACCTGCCTCGACGGGCAGGTTGCTAAGGCGGATTTCCTGGGAAACGTCCAGATCAGCGTCGCCATACACATAAATATCCGCATAGGCCGCCGGAATGGCAATCCACGGCGCACATATAGTCAGACACAACAGCAATCGGATAAACATGGTTGCGGATTATGCCGGGAGCATGTGACAACCCTACATGGCGGGCACGCTCAACAATAGTCCTTTCAGACTAGACGTATGCAATCCAATTGTCATATCTACGTGCCACAGCTGTGCCATTCAATACGCGGAGAAGCCGTGCCGCTCGCGCAACGCGGGCGCGTCACAAAACTGATACCCAAGATTCATGCCATTGCAACCATGATTCCGCATAGTTTAGTCCGCCACAATTCCTATATTAATAAAAAACTTCTGAGTTAAGTCCCAAAACGGTTCAATACGTTTTCCGTTGGTATTGAGTGCCACGCTCGGCGCGGTATGTCAAAGAAATAAGCGGAAAACACTGGGCACGAGGGCTTAACTTGCGGCCAGGCACGCAGTGATTAGCCCGGAATCCAGGCATTTCAGAATTCCGGGTTCTGCATAGGGCGGCCCCGGAATGGTGGTGGTTGACTTGTTCATGGTTTCCTTAAAAAGCTGGACAGCGAGAAACGTAAACAAATGCCTCACAACACTATACCGCTATTTTTCGCCTGGAGGCGGGTGCATGAAAGTCGCCGGGTTTTGCGCGCCGCATGGCAGTCTCCGCGCTGCCTGCCGGCAAGCTGCCAACCCCAATGACTCGCAACAACAAAAATCTCTCGCCTGAGCAAGCCGGCCTGTTTCTGGAAATCGCCGAGCACTCCTTGCGCGTGACGCAGCGGGAGCACTTTTTTTCCTGGCTGCAGGGATGTTTCCAGTATCTTTTTCCGCATGAGGTCATGGTGTGCGGAATTGGCGCTTATGACAGCGAGGATTTTAGTTTTGAAAGTTTCAGCAGCACCCTTTGCTTTAGTGAAAGTCACGCCAGGGCGGCCACCGCTCCGCGCGACGGCCTGGTGTGGCAGGCCATGGTGGCGTGGCGGCAGGCGCGTCGCCCACTGATGCTGGGTGATGGCTTGCGTGCCGGTGATTACGGTAGTTACGTGGTGCCTTTCACCGATGCGGACGCCAGGCTGGCGGCAATCGAGTTGAGCAATATCGCCGCGCACGGCATGGGGGAACAAAACGGCAATGTATCCACATTCTTCTGTTTTTCCCGGGTGCCGCAACAGCCGGGGGAAGCGCATGCCCACCTGCTTGAACTGCTGATACCCTACCTGCATTCGGCATTGATGCGCGTGGTTTCCAGCAGCGACAACAAGCTATCCGTGGCGGGCAGTACGCCGGCGCAACAAATCACCGTGCGCGAGCGCGAGGTGCTGCACTGGCTGAAAACAGGAAAAACCAACTGGGAAATCGCGCAGATACTCAGCATCAGTCCGCTCACGGTAAAGAACCATGTGCAGAACATCCTGCGCAAACTCAACGTACAGAATCGCAGCCACGCCGCGGTCAAGGCCGGGCGGCTGGAGGAGTTCAGCGGCTAGCGCCAGCCAGGAATACCTGAATAAGCCCTGCCAAGGAAACCCGCTTCCAGACCATCCGGCATAGTCCGTTCGGACTATTTCATAAACAACTGCCATCACATTCCCTCGATATATTCCCTAGCGTGCAACTGGGTCCGGTTCGGCAACTGTGACGAATTCCGAGACCTAGTCCAAGCGGACTAGGTTGCGCCGGTCGGCGTGTAACACGGATTTTTTAGAGTGCGGCTGTCCCGGTTGGGAAGTTTTTGGATGTGTGGTGGGATGGGCATATTGCCCTGGGTTTTTAATTTTTTTAGGGAGATGATGTGATGAACTTTAAACTGAAAGCGTTGGTTGCCGCGCTGGCAATGACGGCTGCCGCTTCTGCCGGTGCTGCGACTACGCCCGCCGGCGGCAACTCTTCTGTAATTTTTTCGGCCTGGGATGCCAACAACAGTTATTCCCTGGATCTGGGCAGTTTTCTCAATGACTTTATCGGTGCCGATCCTACCGGCGGCAGCAACTCCGGCAACACGCTGACCGCCGCCAATAGCGCTTATACCGGTACGGTGGCGGGTGACGGCACGCTGTTCAACATCAAGCTGACCGGCTTCAACCTGACCAGCGGTTCCTGGAACCTGGCCGCCGGTGATTCTTCCGGCCGCAAGCGTTTACTGGTTACCGACACCAGTCCGCTGACCGGGTTGGTCAACTCTCAACTTACCAATGCAAATGGGAGTATTGCCGTCTACTTGGGTTTGGGCGCGGCCGCCAGCACAACGACCGGCACCACCGCGACCAGCACTGACCCGTGGTACGCAAACTCTTCCACCTGGGGTGACACGCTGGGCGCTGCCGGCCTCAACGGCAGCACCTCCACCGCACTGGGCAGTGCTGCCAACCTGTATGTGGCCTGGCAGCAAAGCAGCAGTTCCGCTAACGCATCTCTCGCTGCCAATTTCGCGCAACTGACCGCCAATGGCCAGAACGTCACGGCGTTTACCCAGGTCATCGGGGCTGACACCTATCTGACCATCCAGGCCCAACCGGTGCCGGAAGCCGACACCTGGGCCATGATGATGGCCGGCCTGGGCCTGATGGGCTTCATCGTGCGCCGCCGCAGCAAGGTTTGATTTTTTTGACGAGGTAACGCCCCGGCATCCGCCGGGGCCGGTTTTAAACAGGATTCAATTTAACCAGGAGAATTAACATGCAACTCACCAAAATCGCACTCGCCTGCTCCTTGGCTTTCGCCGCCATGTCCGCCCAGGCTGTTACCACCAACATTCCGGCCAGCCCCGCCAACGTGGTGTTCATTTCCGGCGCCTCCGGCGTGGATAGCTACCTGACCTCCGTGGCCAGCAACCTGATCAACGTCACCTCCTATGTGCACGATTCCTCCAACAACTATCGTGCCTGGTACGGTACCACCAAGGCCGACATCGGCACCGGTGGCACCAAGCTTGCCGCCGGCTCCAACCTGTTGATCATCAAGCGTTCCGCCGGCGGTTCCGCCATGGGCGTGGTTCCGCTCGCCCGCAGCAGCAAGATCGAAGTGCCGGACTGGGCTAACGCCGCCGCCACGCTCGATAGCGGTAAAACCAACGAATACACCGTGCCCGTGACCAGCGCCGCCAACGGCCTGATCCCGGATATTGGCGTGTCCGATGTGGAACCCAAGATGTTCACCGGCTTCAACACCGAGTTTGGTTACACCGCCCTCACTGCCGCCGAACAAGCCACCCTCACCGCCAACAGCTGGGCGCAACTGGCTGAAGGCATTGCGGTGACCCGCGCCGTGCCCGATACCGCCGTGCTCAGCAACAATTTCATCCGTGAAGCGATGGACAACCACATTGGGGACTGGAGTTCGGTGGATGGTTCGGCTGATCCGGTGATTATTTGCCGCCGCATCGAAGGTTCCGGCACCCAGGCTGCGTATAACAGCTATTTAAATGGCTTTCCCAATAGCGCTGCCTATTACGGGTATGGTAAGAGCTTGGCAGCCGTGACCACTGACAGCCTTGGTTATGGCGCTGGCAGCGGCAGCTCTGCTGCGGATCCCATCCTGCTTGACCCGACCCAAGGCTTCACGGTGTTCGAAGGCAGCGGTTCCGGTGACGTGCGCAAGTGCCTGCAAGCCGCACAACTGGGCATCGATACGCCCGCCCTGCTAGGCCGTAACAACCTGTACTACAAGCTGCAATTCAGCCTGGTTGGCGGTCCTTCCAAGGCGATCGGCGTGCTGTCGCTGGATAGTTATACTTCTGCCCGCGCAACGGGTAAAGGTACGGCCGGCACTGCCGACGGTTACGGCTATGCCGCCAGCAATGCCGACACCAACGGCGAGTGGAACTTCCGCTTCCTGAACGGTAACGGTACTTACGACGTGAAGAATCAAACCACGACTTCCGCCACCAGTTCCGGCATCGCTCCCAGCCGCGCCAACATCCTGAGCAGCTATTACGACTTTACGGTCGAACCTACCCTGCAATACCGCACCACGGGTACTACCCCTTGGGTGGTGGCGTTCTACAGCCAGATGCGTACTCTGCTGGGCAACCCGGCCGACATGGAAATTGGTTCCGCCAACAACGGCGCTCCGCTGGCCTATGCCGCACTGCCGACGTTGTACACCAAGACGGCCACCGGTTCTACCCGTCTGGTGGCTGACCTGACCCGTCAAGGCAACACCACCTCTCCGCTGCACGTCAAGCAGTAATGGCTGGTTAGCCCCTTGTGGTTTAGCGGGCTAAAAGCATGACCCTCCCTCGCCGTTCTGGCGGGGGAGGTTTTTTCGCTTAAAAGCGCAGGCTTAAAAATGGCGGCGGCCATTTTTAAGCCGGTGTAGAGAGACCCTGTTGGGGGTTGGCTGGCTGCGGGGCTTTACCCCGTAGCGATGCATTGGAATATGGAGCGTTTGTGGCATGAATGCCGGAATTTTTCGCCTGGTGTATAACCAAGCACGCGGCCTGTGGATGGCGGCGGCGGAGTTGACCCGTTGCCGCCGGCCGGGGAAGGCCGGGCGCCGGCCGCACCGCTTGCTGCTGCTGGCCGTGCTGGCGAATGCCGCGCAAGGCTGGGCTGCCGGGCCGGCCGCCAATGCCCTGCCTGATGTGCATGTGACGACTGGTGCCAATACCGTTATCAATGCGCCGGTGGTCAATCCGGCCAATAGCGCGGGGCGTTTGCTTACCATTCAGCAGGCCGACCTCAAAGCCATCCTGCAAGGCCCCAGTTTTGATATCGGCAGTGCCAGCGCGGTGAATTTCGTCCATAGCGGCGGCGCCGGTTCCAGCACGCTGGTGCGTATCTCCGGGCCCAAAACCACGATTGCGGGTACGCTGAATTCTCCCGATGGCGATATCTATCTCATCAACCAGAACGGCATCCTGTTTGGCAATGGTGCGCGGGTCAATGTGCATGGCCTGGTGGCCTCGGCGCTGAACATTCAGGACAGTGATTTTCTCAACGACCTTGGCCATTTGTATCCCTACAGCCATGACGGCAGCGCCGCCTATGTCTGGGGCGGTGACGCCACTGGCTTTGCCAGCTCGCTGGTGCAACTGGAGCCGGATGCGCGCATCAAGGCCGCGCTGGGCGGCTCGGTCATGCTGTTCGCGCCCAAGGTCATCAACCAGGGCAGTATCGAAACCAGCGAAGGCCAGGTGGCGCTGGCGGCTGGCGCCAAGGTGTATCTGTCTTATGCGCCCGACCCCAACAGCACCTCTACCACCGGGCATACCTATAGCTACGCGGCGGATTCGCCTTACCGCGCCTTGGCCGGGGTGCTGGTCGAGGTGGATCCGTATCAGGAGAAAACCAATACCGGGGTGGTGACCAAGGAACTGACCGGTGCGGTTATCAATGACGTTTCCGGGCGCATCCTGGCGCAGCGCGGCAATGTCACCATGGCCTCTTATCTGGTCAACCAGTCGGGCCGCGTGGTGGCGACGACCGCGGTGGCACAGAAGGGCTCCATCCGCCTGCTGGCGCGCGACCAGAAAATTGATACGACCACTCCGGCCTATGACCAGGATGGCTCTGGTTCTTTTGTTCAGGAACAGGTTATCTCGGGAAGCCGCAGCGGGCAACTGGTTTTTGGCGAAAACAGCGTCACCATGATATTGCCGGAACATGCGGCCGGCGCGGCGCTGGCAACACAGCATCTTTCCCCCGCGCAGCCCGGGGAGCCCATGCAAAATGACTTTCTTCATAGCGTGGTCGGCGCTTTGGCGGATACCGGCAGCACGATTACGGATGACCAGGTTTTCAATGCGCCAATGCTGGAAGCGATCGGCCGCACCGTCACGCTAGCGGACGGTTCCAGCATCGTGGCGCCGGGCGGCTTTATCAGCCTTTCGGCACAGACCAAGGGCTACGTGGCGGACAGCACCACAGCCCAGGCCGACACCCGCTTGTATCTGGGCAAAAATACCCTGGTTGACGCATCCGGGCTCAAGGATGTGGAGGTATCGTCAGACCGCAACTATGTCGAGGTGTTGCTGACTACCAACGATCTTCAGGACGATCCCCTCAACAAGAATGGCTTTCTTTATCACAAAAATATCTGGTTCGACATCAACCAGTTGCCGGATAGCCGGGTGGCCAATCTGGCCGGATATGTCGCGCAGATCCCGCGCACCATCGGCGAAAAACTGGCGGTAGCCGGCACGGTCAAACTGGCTTCCGAGGGCGACATCGTTCAGCGTTCAGGCTCTGTGGTGGATGTTTCCGGTGGCTCGCTCAAGTACACGGCCGGGCTGCATAAGGAAACCTGGCTGAGGGATGCCAACGGTAACTACTATGCCTTGAGCAACGCGCCGGCCGGGGTGGTGTTTACCGGATTCCTCAATGACAGCAGTTTCAGGCAATGGCGCGAACCAGCTTATAGCCAGGGGATGGCGGGCGGGTCAATCAGCCTGAAGGCTTATGCCATGTCGCTGGCCGGGCAGTTAAGCGGCGGCGCCAGTTATGGCGAATACCAGCGCAACAGCGCCAATATGGGCGGCAGCCTGACGCTGAACCTGGGCAGCACCGCCAACGTGGATATTCTGAATAATCCCGGCGATCTCCCCGCTGATTTCAAGGTGGGTGACCCGCTTCCCAGCGCGCGTGGCAGTACGGCGCTGCTGGATGCGGACATGTTGAACCGCAGTGGTTTTGAAAACCTGAGCATCAGCACCGGCGGCAATATTGTTGATGACGCCGCGCTCAATCTGGCCGTGGGCAGCAAGCTGTCCTTGAGCGGGCAGAATGTATTGATCCACCACGACATTGTGGCGCGGGGTGGGAGCATCGCGCTGGGCGCTGCTGCTGCGATCAGTGTTGACGGCGGCACGCATCTTGATGTTTCCGGCCTGTGGGTGAATGACTATCACAATCCAGCCGTGGCTACCGGCCGTATTGTCACTAAGGGTGGCAATGTCAGTGTCAGCGCGGGGTCTGATGTTTCGTTAGGGCAAGGCAGCCTGGTGGATGTGTCCGGCGGCGGCTGGCTGAATGCCGCTGGCAAGGTCAGCAATGGTGACGCCGGTAGTATCAGCATCGCGGCGCAGGTTGGCCAAAGCCTCGGGACTTACCGGTATGCCGCGCCGGTATTGGCCGGCGAGCTGCGCGGCTACGCGATGGGCGTGGGCGGCAGCCTGAGCCTGAGCGCGCCCTTTGTGACCATAGGCGCGAGCGGGTTTGGCGATGCGCGCGAGTTGTGGCTGAGCCCATCGTTCTTCCAGGAGGGTGGATTTACCAGCTACAGCCTGACCGGGCGCGATGGCGTGCTGGTGCGTAGCGGTACCCAGGTGGATGTGGTTGCTAAAAATTATCAGCTGAAAAACAATTATCAACTTGCCCCGACCGGCAGCCATGTTGCCGATATTGCAACCCCCGTATTGCTGGCGGATTATCTGCGCAACTCGACCAGCCTGACCTTGGCCTCGCAACCAGGTTACTCGCAGGCATTCGCGGCGAGCGGGATAGCCCGCGGCAGCGTGGTGGTGCAGACCGGCGCGACGTTGCAGGTTGATGCCCACGGCAACCGTAGCGATAGCAGCGGCAACCGGATCGCGCCTCGCATTGAGCTGTCGGGCTGGGACAACCTGGTTTATGTGGATGGCACCATTCAAGCCGATGGCGGCACCATTGCCATTAACATGAAAGGCGATCCCAGCGCGGCTGATGACAACGATTTTAATCCGTCCCAGGCGATCTGGCTGGGCAGCCATGCCCGCTTGCTGGCGGCGGGCTATGGGCAGTTGATTCCCAACAGCAAGGGCTTGCGGGTAGGCACAGTCTATGATGGCGGCACTATTGCGCTGACGGCGCAAAAAGGTTTTGTCGTCGCGGAGTCGGGTTCCTTGCTGGATGTGCGGGGAGGCAGCGCCACACTGGACATAGATACTGGCGCGAGTCCGGATGCCTTGGGCAACAGGGTATATGTGCCTACAACGGTGGCCAGCAACGGCGGCGCCATCAATTTGTTCGCGCGGGAAGGCATGTTGCTCGATGCGACCTGGCAGGCGGCGGCGCCGGGGGCATTGGGCGGCAGCTTGAACATCAATCTGGGACGGGGCATTACAACCTCGCTGGGATTGCTGGCAGTGCCAGGTGGCACAGCCAATTATCCAGGTTATGCCAACCATTATCCCGACCAGAAATGGACGATCGCCGTAGTTCAGGATTCCGGAACGGGATTCAGCCATGGCTTGCAAGCCGGCGACGCCTTGCAAGCGGCCGCCGGCGGAACCGCCAGGGTGGCCGCGGACAGCATCAATTCCGGCGGTTTCAGTCAAGCCGTGCTGAAATCCGAATCCAGCGTGCGCTTTGACGGCGATGTGGCGTTGAACTTACCCAGCAGCCTGCGGCTGGACGCCCCTGTTATTGAAGCGGCCGGTACAGCACGGGTAACCCTGACCGCGCCGGACGTGATGTTAAGCAATGCGCAGCTGTCTGCTACCGATACCGCGGTAAGAACTAGCAGCGATTATATCGCACCCACCCCTGTAAGCGGTTTGGGTATGCTGAACATCAATGCCCAGTTACTGGATTTGCGCGGCCAGTTTTCGTTGTCCGGCTTTAGTGAGACTCATCTCGACAGCACCGGCGATATTCGCCTGACCGGGTTCAGCAATACGAATACCGCGCCGGTTGGGAATTTGCGCACCACCGGCACGCTGGAAATGAGCGCGCGTCAGGTTTATCCGACCTCCTTATCGGACTTTACGCTCTCGGTAGAAGGCGCGGGTGGGCAAGCCGTATTCAACGGCACCGGTGCGCATGATACGGTGTTGTCCGCCGGCGGCAAGCTCACCGTCAATGCCGAAACCATCGAACAGGGCGGGGTGTTACTGGCGCCGTTTGGCACGATTGCGCTCAATGCCGGCCAGAACCTGACGCTACAAAACGGCAGCCTGACCTCCGTTTCCGCCGACGGTGCATTGATCCCGTTTGGCTACACCAGCCGTGACGGCCTGGATTATCTGTATAGCTTTGGTAGCGGGGTCACCACCCTGACCGCACCGCCGGAACGGGTGGTCAAGCTCAGCGCTCCCAACGTGACGCAGGCGACGGGTAGTACCGTTGATGTCAGCAGCGGCGGTGACCTTTACGCCTATGAATGGGTGCCCGGAACCGGCGGTTCCGCCGATGTGCTGGCCAACGGCGCCAAGCAGAGCGCCTTCAGCGAGTTCTTCGGCAACAATGCGACCAATACCTGGGCCATTATGCCGGCCAATAACGCCACTTACGGCAGCTATGACACGCAATACTGGAACGGTTCCGGCATCCAGGCCGGGGATGCCGTATACCTGTCCGCAGCGCCGGGACTGGCGGCCGGGTATTACACCTTGCTCCCGGCACGCTATGCCCTGTTGCCGGGGGCGATGCTGGTCACTTCGGTGTCCGGGCATCAGGATATGCCTTCCGGGCAGGCGTCGGCACAGATTGACGGCAGTACATTGACCTCGGGACATCTGGCGGCTTATACCAGCGGCGGATATGTTTCCACCTCGCGCACCGGGGGCTTTGTGGTGCGCGCCGGCAGTGATGCCCACAAGCTGGCCGAGTATAACGACACACTGGTCAGTACCCGCTATGCGAACGATAACAATGCCATGAAAACCGTGGATGCCGGGCGCTTTACCGTTGCGGCTACGAGCAGTCTTGTACTGGATGGCGTATTGAAGGCGCTGTATGACCAGACCAGCGGGCGCGGCGCCGAAGTGGATGTGGCAGCCCCGGATCTACTGGTGGTGGATCACGGCGCGCAGACGGGTGCCGTTGTCGTGGATGGCAAGCGTTACCTGGCCGTGGATGAGAACACCCTTGCCGGCATGAATGCCGGTAGCCTGCTGCTGGGCGGAACCCGTAGCAATGGGGTGGTGGATGTGGTGTCGTCCGAAGTGAGATTTGGCGCCAATGCCAGCGTGAACGGGCCGGAAGTGATTCTGGCCGCGACCGATCAGGTGCGCCTGCAAGGCGGCGCCAGCCTGAGCGGTAGCGGTAGCGGCGGCGCGCCCGCGCGTGACCTTGTCATCGGCAGCGCCAGCGTGGACGGCGATGGTGCACTGCTACGCGTGGCCGGTGGCAAGCCAATCAGCCTCACCCGCAACAATACCGACCGTAATCGCGGCGACCTGCTGGTCGAGGCCGGCGCGACAGTGTACGGCGGCGGCTCGATGCTCCTGGATTCCACGCGTGCCATGAGTGTGGACGGTGTGCTGGGGTTTGGCAACGGCGCGGCGCTGAGCGTGGCGGCAGGCCGGATTAGCTTGGGCCAGGGGGCGCGGGTGACGGATGGTTTGTCGTTGACGCAGAGCCAGCTGGCTCCATTGCAACAGGCAGGCAGCCTCACGCTGCAAAGTTACTCCACGGTAGACCTCTACGGTGCGGTCACTATTGGCAACACGAATCTTGACGTGGCGATACAAAGCGCGGGCATTTCCGGTTATCAGAATGCCGGGCAGACCGCCACCATCCAGGCACGCAGCTTTACCCTGGGCAATGCAAACAATGTTGGTTTCGCCAATGCCGCCATGCTCGGCGATGGCAGCTTACCGGCACTGGGCAGCGGCAATCTGGAGGTGACGGCGCAGACCATCGTCAGCGGCGCCAACACCGCGCGCGTGGCCGGTTTCAATCAGGTTGACCTCAACGCCAGCCGGGAAATAGTCGCGCAAGGCGGCGGCGCGCTTAATGTTGACATGGCACTGACCTTGTCAGCCGGGCGTGTTACCGCGCAAACCGGCGCCGACCATACGATCGCTGCCGGGGGATTGCTCAAGGTGCAGGGCTATGCCGGCTCGCCGGCGCTGGCCGCCACCCAAGCGCAAGCGGCGAAACTCAAGCTGAGCGGTACCGCTGTCACCTTGGCCAATGGCGCAAAAATTGATGCGGCCGGCGCCCAAATTACGCTGGAAGCGACCGGTGCGAATGCTACCGATCACGTCACACTGCAAAGCGGCTCCGCCATACTCGCGCAAGGCAGTACTTTTACCTTACAGGATCAGACCGTTGCACTACCTGCCGGACAAGTGGCGCTGATTTCCGATCACGGTGGCGTCAATATGCAGGCCGGCGCGCTGATTGACCTGTCGCCGGCGGCAGGGGGCAATGCCGGGGCACTCACTGTGTCCGCGGTGAATGGCAATGCCGCGCTGGCCGGAACCGTGCGTGGCGGCAGCCAGGCGGAAGCCTCGGTGGATGTCGCCGGGGTGGATGATTTCAGCCAGATGCTGGCTACGCTGCATGAGTTTTCCGGCGCGCAATCCTACCGCCTGCGGGGAGATTTTTCAGGCGTTCCGCTTGGCGGCGATGTAAAAGGGGATGTTTCCATTGCAGCCACCGATAGTGTTGCCACCAGCCGTTTTGTGCTGACTGCGGATAGCGGCTCTATTACCGTGGATGGCAAGATCGACGCTTCCGGCGACAAGGGCGGCAGCATCGAGTTGTACGCCAAGAACAACCTGACCGTGAGCCGTGGCGCCCAACTGCTGGCCAAGGGTTTGGGGGACAAGCAAAGCACGGCGGGCACCGCGGGCGATGGCGGCACGGTAGTGCTGTCGTCCGCCAGCGGTATTATCAGAGCGTTGGCGGATGATGCGAATGGGGTTCCCGGTGCCTTGATTGATGTGTCCGGGGATCGCGTCGGCAGCATTCATGGCGCCGGCGGGAATGTAATTCTGCGTGCGGCCCGCACCGGCACTTTTCCCGTTGGTTCGGGAACCGGAGTCAAAGTGAGCACGCTGACGCCGGGTGCCGTGACCGGCGCGGCAAATGTCACGGTGGAAGCGTTCAAGGTGTTTGAAGCCAGTGTCGTTGACACCAACTTGCTAAACAACCTCATTGTCCCGGACACCCAGGCGTTTGCCAGCTATTTTGCAGCCCATCCCATTGGTTTTAGCCAGACCCGGGACGGAGTGGCGGCTTTGCTCAAGCCTGGGGTCGAAATCCACTCCCCCTATGATTTGACACTGAGCAATGACTGGGTGCTTGGCGCCGCGAGTGGGACTCCGCAGTTACCGGGGGGGGGTATCCTGACCTTGCGTGCCGGAGGCAACCTGTTGCTCGATAACAACCTGAGTTACTCGCAGTATGCGATCTCTGGCAATACGGTGACTGCCCGTCCGGGAAGCTGGAGTTACCGCTTGGTGGCCGGGGCTGACGCCAGTGGCGTTAATCCGGAAGCGGTGCAGGCCGGCGCCGGAAGCATAGAGCTTGCCGACGGCAAATATGTGCGTACCGGCAGCGGGTTTATTGATGCCGTTGCCGGCAAGGACATCACGCTAGGCGCCAACTCCACGATTTATACCGAAGGCACCCCGGATACCGCAACAAACACGGGCTTTAGCCCGCTGGTCGCCAACTTCTACAATTACAGGGAGCTCTATCCAGTCAATGGTGGTGCGATCCGTATGGATGCCTTGGGTGACATTGTCGGCCAGGCGGATACTAACCAGACTGCCAATGCATGGTTATACCGGGCCGCGCTGAGGCCGACTACCGGTGCGCTAAACAATCCGCAAGTCCGCTGGTGGCCACTCCTTGAACTAACCACGAGAGGCAGCACTTCCGCCCCGCCGCCGGCATTTGTGAATGGCGTTGGCGCCCTGGGCGGTGGCGATGTGCTGGTGCATGCCGGAGGTAATATTAGCAACCTGGAGTTTGCTTCGGCCACTAATGGCCGCATGGCCGGCGATAAAACCCTGAGCCCCAACGTGGCCAATCTGAAGGTCAATGGCGGCGGTGATGTCCATGTCCAAGCCGGCGGCGACATCCAGAATGCCTTGCTGGTCGTCGGCAAAGGCGAGGCGGATGTTCAGGCCGGCAACTCGGTCAATGCCAAATTTGAACTGATGGATGCCAGTGCCAAAGCCTACGCGGGTGCCAGCGTTACCATCACGCAGGTATCCAATCCCACGATAACGAGTCCGGCGATTACCACCCAAGGATCTCCAGCCAATATCTTTTTCTATAGCTATGGCACTAATAGCACGGTCAGTGCGGTATCGGCATCCGGCGATGTTACCTTGGACGGGAGCGCGGTTTACCCGGGAACCGTGTATGCAGCCGCACCCAACGGCAGTGTCACCACCACCGGGTTTGTGCTTTATCCATCGGCTTTGGGCAATGTGACATTGCTCGCCGGGCAGAATGTTAATCCCAACCTGAAAATGTCTGATGTGAATCCGGCTACGTTGCCGCAAGTGTTGACCACGCCGGCTTACGATGGCACTGGGAGTGTCCCCGACCTCGCGGCTTATATAGGGTCTGCCGCCCATACGCCAGGGATATTACATTTGGCCGATACTGAGCCGGTGCGCTTTTATGCCGGAAACGATGTGGTATTTTCTCCCGATTCGACCGTTGTTTTGCCCAAGGCAGTCGAGGTTTATGCGGGCCATGACGTGGTTGACCCCAATCTGCTGATACAAAACAACCGGGCTACCGATATCAGTGTGGTGGAAGCCGGCGGCGGCATACGATACAGCGAGCCTGCACGGCAACCCGACGGTTCCATTATTGCTTCCAATGCGACTTTGCAGGTGGCCGGGCCGGGGCGTCTGCACCTGATTGCGGGCAACAACATCGATCTGGGCAGCGCCAATGGGGTGCGCTCTGTCGGTGACCTTTACAATCCCTATCTGTCGTCCCAAGGCGCGGACATCATGGTGCGCAACGGGGTCGCTGCCGGCGGGATTAATTACAGCGCCATGATTGCGGCTTATCTTGATCCTGCCACTGCGGACAATTATCTTGATCCTGCCACTGCGGACAAGAAGATGTCGGATACTTATCTGCCACTGCTGGTGAGCTATCTGCAGGGTAGCCAAGGGAGCAGCGGGTTAAGCAAAGATGATGCGCTGGCTCAGTTTAAACTCCTGGACCCCAATCAGCAGAGCCAATTCATGAGCACGGTGTTCTTTGCCGAACTGCGTGCCGGCGGTAGTGAGGGAAGTAGTACCAAAGATTACACCCGCGCAGAGCGGGCAATCCTGCGCATGTTCCCGAATTTCACCACGAATAGCGCGTTGGCTGACCAGCCTGGCAGTTTAATGGGCGCGTTCAAGAATATCGCCAACGAAACGGTTACCGACCCCGGCAATTTGCAAATGTTCTACAGCCAGATACGCAGTGAACGCGGCGGGCGCATAGAACTGCTGGTACCGGGGGGCATGATTAATGCGGGCCTGGCGGTGTCTGGTGATCTCACTAAACCGGCGACGGATTTGGGTATTGTGTCCGTGCGTGGCGGCGAAGTTAACGCTTTTGTCCGCGACAATTTCCAGGTCAACCAGTCGCGCGTGTTTACCTTGGGGGGCAGTGATATGTTGTTGTACTCCGCCTTGGGGAACATTGATGCGGGACGCGGGAAAAAGACATCCTCCGCCACGCCGCCACCGGTATTGCGCATCAAAAATGGCTACGTCTACTACGACTTTTCTGGTGCGGTTTCCGGCAGTGGCATTGCCGCACTGATTGCCACGGGCGGCACTGCGGGCAATGTAGAGTTGTATGCGCCTTATGGTGAAATCAATGCCGGCGAGGCGGGTATCCGTGCTACCGGCAGAATCCGTATTGGCGCCCGCGTTATTGTTGGCGCGGAAAACATCACGGCCGGCGGCGGCATCACGGGCGGTAGCGTGAATACCTCGGGATTGAGCCTGAGCGTCAGCGGAGTGACCGATGCAACCAGCTCCGCCACAAAATCCGGCGACCAGATGGCGCAATCCCAAGCGGCGTCCGCCATGGATAAAAAACAGTCCTTCCTGCCTTCGTTTATTACCGTTGAAGTCATTGGGTTTGGTATTTCCAATGGGGATGCCAATGCTACGGATGATGAGGAAACCAAACGCAAGAAGAAGGACGATAAGAAGGACGATAAGAAGGACGATAAGAAGGATGACCAGCACAAGAATGCAAACGTAGTTTCCCTGTAACAATGAAGCAGTAAAGTTCCTCAATTTATCCGGCCGACGGGTTACCGAGGCCGGTTTTGTTTTGCCTACATGAATAAATATTACAAAACACTTACAGGGTTGTTCCTTGTCCTGCTGCTAACCCAGCAGGGCTATCTGCATGCGGAGGATGGGGATGCCCCGGCTGGCGACAATGAACAGGCGGTGAATTATTTCGACGTGATGGAGTATCGCGTCGAAGGCAATTCGAAATTACCCAAGGGAAAGATCGAGGAAGCTGTGTACCCGTATCTGGGCGAGAGAAAAAGCATCAGCGATGTGGAGAAGGCGCGCGCGGCGCTGGAAAAGACCTATCACGATGTGGGTTACCTGACGGTGCTGGTGGATATTCCCGAACAGGATGTGGCCAATGGAACGGTGACACTGAACGTGACTGAAGGCAAAGTCGGCAAACTGCATGTCACGGGCTCTAAATATTATTCGCTGGGACGGATCAAGACGCTGGCGCCTTCCGTCACGGAAGGTGAAGTGCCTTACTTCCCGAATGTGCAAAAAGACATGGCGACTCTCAACCGCACGGCTGACAAACGGGTGACGCCGGTGATGCGTGCCGGCAAGGAGTTCGGGACGGTGGATGTGGACCTGAAAGTGGATGATAACCTGCCACTCCACGCCAGCCTGGAATTGAATAATCAGTACAGCCTGGATACCTCGCATTTGCGGCTGATCGGATCCCTCCGCTACGACAACCTGTGGCAGCGCGAGCACAGCCTTTCGTTGCAGTTTCAGACCGCGCCTGAGAATACCAGTGAGGTGAAGGTGTTTTCGGCCAACTACCTTTGGCGCTTTGACGATAGCGACACCATGCTGGCGTTCTACGGGGTGACGTCCAAAAGCAGCGTCAACGAGGCCACGGTGACCGCCGGCGGCACCAACATTCAGGGCAACGGGACGATCCTGGGCGCGCGCGTGATCCTGCCGCTGCCTGCGCTGGACAATTATTCCCATTCGCTCTCGCTGGGCGTGGATTACAAGCATTTTGGGGAAACTGTCGTATCTGGCGGCACGATCCAGCTACCTGTGACCTATACGCCGTTTTCCGCCACCTATAACGGAACGGAACAGGACGCGGGCGGGCAGACTCAGTTTATTGGCAGCTTGAATTTCAATTTTCGTGACGTAGTCAGTAATGAAACCGAATTTTCAAATAAACGTTACGGCGCCACAACCAATTTTTTCATTGTCAAACCGGAGGTGCAGCGTACCCAGCAGCTACCTTGGGATTTCCAGGGTTTTATTCGCCTGGACGGGCAATTTACCGGTGAGCCCCTGATTTCCAACGAACAGTACCTGGCCGGTGGCGAGAACAGCGTGCGTGGCTATCTGGAAGCCGAAGTCAGTGGCGACCGCGCATTGCACACCACGCTTGAACTGCGCTCGCCACCCCTTTTGCGCGGGCTATCCAAGGTGCAGGATTTCCGGGTTTTGGTTTTCTATGATGCTGCCAAGCTGTCGTGGGTGGACAACACTGCCAGCCCGCCATTTATTGCGGGTGCAGGTTTAGGCGTGCGCTTGAAAGCTTACAAGAATTTCAATACCGATCTGGATTTTGCCGTGGCATTACACAATGGCGAAACAACCCAGCGCGGAGATTTCAGAAGTAATTTCCGGGTGTGGTACGAGTTCTAACTCAACGTCGCGCAGCCTTCTGCGCCAAAGAAATTTTATTCGGGGGTTTGTCATGAAGAAGTTGTTGATGAGTATGTTGGTGCTGGCCGTTATGGCGCCGCTTGCCGCCTCGGCGGAATGGAACAAGGACTGGTCCACCAAAAACAAGGTCGTCGTCAATGCGCAGGCGGCGGGGGCCGCTGTAGCCGATGTGCCGGTTGTGATACGTCTGCACAGCGGCAATTTCAGCTTTGTCGATGCCAAGCCGGATGGTTCTGATCTGCGCTTTGTGGCCGCCGACGAAAAGACAGAACTCAAGTATCACATTGAAAAGTATGACGCGGTGAACGAGTTGGCGGTGATCTGGGTCAAGCTGCCCAAGCTTTACCCCAAGGAAAAAGACGCGCATTTATGGGTTTATTCCGGTAACGAAAAGGCGGCTGCCGCGGCGGATGCGAAAGCGAGTTTTGACGCCGCCACGGTTGCCGATTTTCACTTTGCCGAGAAAGCGCTGCTGCAAGATAGCTCGGCCAGCGGTTTGACTGCCACGGGTGAGGTGACCGTGCAAAAAGCCGCGCTGTTGGGCGAAGCCGCGGTGTTTACCGGCAAGCCGATGGTGATTCCCGCAGTCAAGCTGGGAGGAGCAGGTTTTACCTGGTCGGCCTGGGTGAAGCCGGCCACGCTGCCACAACAGGCTGTGTTGTTCAATCAGGGCGACATGAGCATCAAGCTCGACGGTAACAAACTCACGCTGGCTACCGGCAAGGCAGCCGTTTCCGGCGGCGAAATCAAGGCCGCTGCCTGGCAGCACCTGGCAGTGACGGTGGATGCCGGCAAAGCCACGCTCTATATCAATGGCGCGGTGGCAGGCAGCGGAGATGCACCCATGGCCGAGACCCAGGGTGTGGTCAAGGTGGGTGAAAACTACACTGGTGAGCTGGACGAACTGCAACTTGCCAATACCGCCCGTAGCGCCGACTGGATCAAGCTGGCGGCCAGCGGCCAGAGTGCCGATGGACAATTGATTACCGTTCAGCCTGCGGCCGAGAGCGGTGATGAAGAAGGTGGAACCTCCTATATCGGTATTCTGGTCAACAGCCTCACGATTGATGCCAAGGTGGTGATCGCCATCCTGGCCGTGATGTTTGCCATTAGCGTAGCCGTCATGGTTGGCAAGGGGATGTTCATCGGACGCACGGCCAAGGGTAACCGTAGTTTTCTGCACGCTTTCCGTGACGCCAATCACGAACTCCTTGTCTTGGACAAAAATGTCACCAGCTTCAAGAATTCATCCATTTTCCGTCTGTACCAGGCCGGTTTGCGCGAAATCCGCAAGCGCGAGGTGGAGGGGCAGCCACTATTATTGAGCGGCGCTTCTCTGGATGCTATCAAGGCTTCGGTGGATGCCGATCTGGTACGTGAAACCCATCGTATCAATTCACAGATGGTGCTGCTCACGATTGCCATCTCTGGCGGGCCTTTTCTTGGCCTGCTGGGCACCGTAGTGGGGGTGATGATTACCTTTGCTGCGATTGCGGCGGCGGGCGACGTCAACGTCAACGCCATCGCCCCAGGTATCGCCGCTGCGTTGCTGGCGACTGTCGCCGGCTTGGCGGTCGCGATTCCCGCGCTGTTCGGCTACAACTATCTTGCCAGCCGCATCAAGAACATCACCGCCGATATGCAAATTTTCGTGGATGAGTTCATTACCCGGGTGGCGGAACTCCATGGCAAGTAGGCAAAAGAGATCAGTCATGCAAGGGAATCGCCGTGTCTGAAGGCGTCAAGGAAGATAACCAGCCATACGACGAGATCAACATCACGCCGATGCTGGATCTCGCCTATGTGTTGCTGGTGATTTTTATCATCATGACCACTGCCTCGGTGCAGGGTGTCAAGGTCAATTTGCCGCACACGGCCAATACCGCCAGCCTGGCCAAGCCGCAGATCCGCGCCATCACCATCACCGGTGACGGTTCGGTGTATCTGGATGCCTATCCGGTGGATATGCCCATGCTGGAACAGCGCCTGTCGGAATTCAAGGGAGGCAACCCTGACTTGCCGGTGGTACTTAAGGGCGATGCGGCAGCGCATTACGACAAGGTGTCCGAGGTGTTGGAAATCTGCAAGAAGCTGGGTATTACCGAAATCGGCCTGGTGACCAAGAAAGGGGTTGAATAATGCAGGTTCAGGAAGAATCCAAGCCCTACGACACCATCAACATCACGCCGATGCTGGACTTGGCCTACGTGCTGCTGGTGATCTTCATCCTGATGACTACGGCCTCGGTACAGGGGCTGACCATGAACTTGCCCAAGCCTTCCAACAAGCCAAGTACCGAGCATCATGAAGTCAAGATCGTGCAGGTGCAACAGGGAGGAGGCCTGCTGGTGAATGGAGTGGGGGTGAGTATGGCGGAGTTGGAAGGCCAGTTGAATTCAGCCAAGGCGCGCGATCCCAAATTTTCGGTGATGATCAAGGGTGATGCCAGTGCACCGTATTCGGGAGTTATTGCGGTGATTGACCTGATTACTCGCTTGCAGATTGAGAGTGTCGGTCTGGTCACGGCGAAGATAGGTACCTGATGAGCGGACTGGCCGAAGACTCGTTGGACGAATCGACTGCCCAGATATGGCTGAAACGGGCCGGAATACTGGTTTTGTTAGTGGCTGTCGGGGTGGGCGGCTGGCTGGTACTCAACAATTTGCTGTCGGGCAAGGTCAGCGCCAGGAAACCGGTGACCACGGTCAAGTTGTTGCCGGATACCCCGCCGCCTCCACCGCCGCCGAAGGAACAGCCCAAAGAACAACCTAAGGAACAGCCCAAGGAAATCAAGATGGAGCCGCCTAAACCACAGGAGGTGCCACAACCTCCCGCCGAGGCACTAAAAATGGAAGGTGCGGCCGGTGACGGCCCCAGCCCGTTTTCCGCAGGGACAGTTTCGAATGAATACAAGGGTGGTGAGGTTGGCACAAAAATAGGGGGTGGCAGCGGAGCCAATCGCCACCAATTCTCATGGTTTTCCGGTCTGCTTAAATCCCGGATAGAGGACGCCCTGGCAAAAGACCCACAACTGGCTAGTGGCAAGTACAAGCTGGTGGTGCATGTCTGGGTCAAGCCGGATGGCAAGCTGGAACGCTTTGAGTTGGTGGGTTCCAGTGGCGACAACGCGACGGACGAGCGCATCAGGGCTGCGTTGAACCAGATGCCGCCGTTATCCGAGGCTCCGCCGGAAGATATGCCGCAGCCGGTCAAGTTGCGCATTACGGCGCGCGCTGCGGGCTGAGTTTATTAAGAAATAACTTATGGGATCGAGCATGATGACTATCCAAAGACCTTTCAAAATCTCGCTGATGGCACTCGCGATGATGGCAACTTATCTGTCGGCCGGCACGGTTCAGGCAAGTGAACGCGAGTCGCTTGAACAACTGCGCGCCACTACCGTCAACCTTATCAACCTGCTGGTACAGGAAGGCGTGTTATCCAAAGATAAAGCTGATATGTTGCTGAAGCAGGCGACGGAGGACGCTGCCCGTAACTCGGCAAAGCTGGCAGATGCTGGGGCAGATGGTAAGGATGACGATAAGACAGTACGCGTGCAGTATGTGCCGGAGCATGTCAAAAAGCAGATGACCGATGAAATCAAGCAGGAGGTCATGGCCAAGGCACAGAACGAAGGGTGGGCTTATCCAGGCTCCATTCCAGAATGGTTGAGTCGCATCGAATGGTATGGCGATATGCGTTTGCGCTACGAAAGAGATTCGTATCCATCTGGCAACGCGACTCCGACGACCCTAAATCTGGAAGGCTTAGACAATGTCAGCAACACATCAGATACCCGCGATCTTTATCGTATTCGTGCGCGTCTGGGAGCAAAGCTGCACATTGCGGATAGTGTTAGTGGCGAAATCCGCCTGACCACCGGTAATGTGAATAGTCCAGTTTCGCCGAACCAGACATTGGGTGCTGATTACTCCACGAGTAGTAAATTCAGCTTTGCGCTGGATCGAGCCTACCTTAAATACACTCCGACTTCCTGGTTGAGCTTTACCGGGGGGCGCTTCCAAAATCCGTTTATGCATACCGATCTGGTGTGGGATCCGGACTTTGCGTTTGACGGCGCTGTGACCGCACTTCGCCCCAAGCTAAGCGACAGTATTACCGGTTTTGCCACGATAGGGGCATTTCCTATTCAGAATCTGCAATCAACCCCGCAAGGGACGCTGAACCTGCCACCGGTCTCGGCCAAGGATAAATGGCTCTACGGCGCGCAGATCGGTTTCGAGTGGATGTTCAGCAACAAATCCTCTTTCCAGACGGGGCTAGCCTACTATGACTATACCGACATGCAAGGGCAGGCCAACCCGACACCTGGTTCGCACATTAATGACCAAACCGCGCGGCAGTTTTACCAGGGAGGGAACACGGTATTCGATATCAGTAACCCGCTGAATCCCACTAATCCATTATGGGGACTGGCATCGAAGTTTCGCGAGGTTAACCTGACCGGTAGCTTGGATATTGCCACCTTCAGTCCTACGCATGTGGTGCTGACTGGCGATTATGTCAAAAATGTCGGCTTTAATCGGAGCGAGGTCCAAGCCAATGTTGATAGCATGGGCAGTCTAACCACAAGTCCGGTTGGCGGTAACACCGGATGGATGGCGAAGCTGCTGGTGGGGATGCTCGACACGTATAAGGCGCGCGACTGGAACGTGTTTGCCGGCTATAAGAGTCTGGAAACCAACGCTGTATTAGACGCCTATACCGACTCTGATTTCCATTTGGGCGGTACCAACACCAAGGGTTGGCTGGTTGGCGGTAACTATGGACTCGAAAAAAATACTTGGCTCTCCCTGCGCTATTTCAGCGCAGACACGATTGAAGGTCCGACATATTCCAACGATGTGTTGTTTCTGGATGTAAACGCCAGGTTCTGATGAACCAGTTTCCCCAAGGAAAGATAAACATGATCTTGCATTCGCGCAACAGAATGGCGGCCTTGCTGGTTGCCGGGCTAATGCTCACAGGCACCGTCCTGGCACCAATGGCACAGGCAGCTGATAAGAAAGATAAAGCCGCTGCCCGCCGCTTGCAACAGATGCAACAGAAGTTTGAGCAAGACAAGGCCATCCTGGAGCAGGAGAACACGGCACTTAAAGAGCAGGTAAAGGCAGCGGAAACCAAACTGACGGGAGCACAGGCGTTGGTTTCCAGACTACAGCACGACGCCAGCAAGCTGCGTGCGGCAAATGCCGAAAAGGATTCAGTGCTTGCCGTCTGCCGTAGCGATGCGGAGAACGCCCAGCAGAAGGCGCGTAACGAACATGTGGCAGATGAGGAAAAGGTTGCTGACCTTCAGCATAAACTGGGTGACGCCACACAATGGCTCAAACAGAGTGAAGCGCAGAACAAGCAGCTGATGGGCGAAAAATCCCAGCTTGAGACTGCATTGGCGGGGCAGAAAAATGAGGTGCTTGCCTGCACGGAGAAGAATGCCAAGCTAATCAATATGTCTACGGAGTTGATGAAAAAGTACGAGAAAGAAGCGCTCTTGGGTGTGGAGCCTCTGACTGGCTTGAAAGGAGTGGAGATCGAGAACCGCTTTCAGGATTATCGAGATCAAGCGGATGCCCAGCTTTACAAGCCACGCAAATGAATGACATTTCACGAAAGTGACTTGAGAAATAATTCAGCAACAATTTCTATCTAAGATGCAGCGCTCTTTTTAACATTCAACAACGATGATAGGAATTCAACATGAAGCATCGCGGCCGGGTAGTGTTGTTTGCGCTTTTGCCCTTTGTTTTTCTGACAGCTTGCGGTGATAAAAAAGAAAATCACGCTGAAACGCAAGTGGCGGCGAAAGTAAATGGCGATGAAATATCTGTTCATCAAATCAACTTTGCTTTGGCGCGACTTGGTGCAATACAGAAGGGGAAAGAGGCTGAGGCTGGTAGGCAGGTGTTAAAAGGACTGGTTGACCAGCAGATTCTGGTGCAGCAGGCACTCGACAAAAGGTTAGATCGTAACCCCAATGTGCTCCAGGCAATTGAGGCTGCCAAGCACCAAATTCTGGCGCAAGCTTTCCTCGAGCAAATGCTACAGAAACTGGTCAAGCCGACGGATGCTGAAATCCATGATTATTATGCCAAGTTCCCGGATTTGTTCGCCAATCGCCGTATTTACAAGTTTGGTGAAGTTTCTATGGCTGGTGGCGCAACGCAGATGGATAAAGTCAAACAACTGTTGACGGGAACAAAGAGCCTGGAAGAATTTGCCGGCAAGCTGCGTGCGGAAAATATCGCCTTCAAAACGGTATCCTACATCAAGGCAGCAGAGGAGTTGCCGATGACCATGCTACCAAAATTCTCCAAGATGGCGAATGGGGAGGTGGCAATTATCCCGTCCGGCGATAGTTTAAATGTGCTGCAGTTACAGGATTCCAAAAACCAGCCGCTGACAGAAGAGCAAGCAAAACCAATTATCGAGAATTTTTTAACGGGACAGAAGCGCAAAGCCTTACTTGAAGCAGAAATGAAAAAGTTGCGAGATACGGCCAAAATCGAATATCTCGGTGCCTATACTGATCTCGGCAAAGCAGGGCAGAAGGTTCCAGTAGCCACGCAATCCACGGCAGTTAGCGAAAACACCGAATCATCGGAGATAGAGCCTGGAAAGCGCGCACCCATAAAAGATAGTCACGTGGAAAAAGGACTTTCCGGACTGTAGCAGGGCGCCTGGGGCCCCGGATGAGTTTTTTGTGTATGCGAATTTGCAGACACCCTGCGTTGCCCATGGCGATCCCGTTCATTCTCTATATTGCTTTTCTGGTGCTGGAAAGATCAATTGCTCATGGCGCGCAAAGTGGTGGCTACGATGTGCGCTTGATCTATCCGTGCAAGGTAACTTGCGTTGCATTGCTCCTGGGTTTTTTCTGGCGGCGTTATGGGGAACTCGCGCGATGTGATTTGAAACTCCACCAGATAATGTGGAGCGTTGTTACGGGGGTGGTTGTATTCCTGCTCTGGATTAGCCTTGATCAAGCATGGATGAGTTTCGGGCATTCCACCGGTTTTGATCCACGCAAACTATCTGGTGCCATTGACTGGTCGCTGGCGCTCCCACGGTGGCTGGGGGCGGTTCTGGTCGTGCCGGTTATGGAAGAACTATTCTGGCGTTCATTTCTAATGCGCTGGATAGATCAGCCGGATTTTCTTAATCTGCCTCCCCCCCATGTTGGCTGGAGAGCGTTGCTGATCAGTTCAATATTGTTCGGGCTTGAACATTCCTTGTGGTTATCAGGCATGGTGGCGGGGCTTGTCTATGGATGGCTCTACATTAAAAGCAGAACCCTGTGGGCGCCCGTGCTGGCACATGCCATGACTAACGGCCTGCTGGGGCTATGGGTGATAAAGACCGGCCAATGGAGTTTCTGGTAAGCCGGCTTGTCATGCATACCAACCTCTCTCTCTCAAACACGTGTTTGCTGTTCATTTTTGCAGCCTTGATCAGACCTGGCCTGCTTTGGGCTGCACCAGAGGATACGCTGAGTCCATACATCGCTAGGTCTATTAGCTACGATGACAATTTCTTTCGCCTTACCACTAATCCAGAATCCGAGAAAATCAAGCAGACTATTGCGGGAGTGAAGCTGAATTGGAAGCAAAGCAGGCAAAACGTAGTAATCGATGCATCTGTCGCGAACACAAAATTTGATCGCTTCAGTGAGCTGGATTATTTGGGTAAAAATTTCCTTGCGCTCTGGAATTGGCAACTGGGGAATGATTTCAACGGAGCTGCGGGCTATACCTATGTCAAGACACTTGGCAGTTATGCCGAGACACAACAGGTGGTTAACAACCTGATCACACAACAGCACACATTCTTTGACGGTGCATGGCAGGTTCATTCCAGATTGCGGCTAAATGGGGCGATATCCCGTGATACCTACAGTCAGCCGAGTAGCTCGGCTAATGGGAACGAAACCATGAATTACGAAGCAGACGCCTATTACACCCCTCCCAGCGGCAATGAATTGGGCGTTCGGGCTATGCACCAGGTTGGAATTTATCCAGTTGAACAACTTGTTGATGGCACTCTCGTAAATAACAACTATACCCAGGATGAGCTGTTGGCAACGATCTATTGGTTGTATAGCGGCCATATCCAAGCCAATGGACAAGCCGGGGTGGTGAGTAGAAAGCAGGAGCAGCTTTCAGCGCGAGACTTCAGCGGCACGACCATGCGCGGGAAGATCACTTGGCTAGCCACTGGCAAGAGCAATGTTGATGTAAGCGTGTGGGACGAGGTTGATGCTTACGATGACCTAACTACCAGTTACACCTTGAGCAAAGGTGTGAGTTTGGGTGCGATATGGAATCCGACTGCCAAAGTGAGCGTTACGGCAAAGATACAACACGTGGGACGGGATTTTCTCGGTGATCCGGGGTTGGTGCTGGGTCCTCCTCAGCCAGTGCGCCATGACAACGTCAACTCAGCTAGCCTTTTCGTTGCCTATCAACCAATACGTGCCGTGAACATCTCAGGCAGCATACAGAACGAACACCGCACCTCCAATCAGCCTTCGTACGATTATGCTGATAACTTCGTTAATCTGACGATATCTTTTGAGCTTTGACCCATGATTACGTAGAGAGCAAATATGTTTAGCAATACTGTAACAATCAAGCTCTATAGTCCTTCAATTATTTTTAGATCAATAACGCTAAATGCTACATAAGCTGATTCGTGTTTTTTTGCTGGGTGTCGGACTGCTTTTCTCCTTTCTGGCACAAGCTGATTATCTTCTTGGCGCAGGAGACATGGTGCGCATAACGGTTTTCGATAATCCTGATCTTACCATCGAGACCCGTATCACCCAGGCGGGTACCCTGACATTTCCGCTGGTAGGCGAAGTGGCCGTTGGCGGTTTGCCTGTTGCGGCGGTGGAGAAAAAGCTTGCCTCCATGCTTGAAGATGGCGGCTTCCTGAAAAAGCCGCAGGTCAATATGGTGGTTATACAGTTCTCCAGTCAGCAAGTCTCAATACTTGGTGATGTCTTAAAACCCGGCCGTTACCCGCTGGATCGCCCCAGCACCATGATTGAGGTGCTGGCGCTAGCCGGTGGTGTGAACTCCAATGGTTCCGATATGGTGACGGTTTTGAGCCAGCATGAAGGCAAGACCGAGAAGCGTGATTACGATTTGCGCGATGTACTGCGCAAAGGAGAGGGCGCTAATATCAAGATTAGCCCGGATGATATCGTTTACGTACACGCCCGTGAGGTCTCGGTGCTTGGCCAGGTTAACCGTCCTGGTAAGTATTCGGTGGTGGAAGGCGTGCGTAACGTGGTTGAATTTCTCTCTGTTGCGGGCGGCATCAATCCGACCGGCGCGGACGTCGTTACCGTGATTACCTATCGCGCCGGTGAATTGGTGCGGAAGGAGATTGACGTCGACGACCTATTTCATAGTGCCGACACCTCTTCTAATTTTGAGTTGGCTGCGGGTGACATGATTTATGTGCCGCGTGCGCCCATGGTTTACGTGTATGGCGAGGTTCAGCGCCCCGGGACATTCCGTCTGGAACGAAATATGACAGTAGCGCAGGCATTGGCTGTCAGTGGTGGAATAACACTGCGTGGTACCGAGCGCGGTATGCAAGTCAAACGACGCAATGCAGCCGGCGTGTTGGAGATTATTCCTGTCAAGGCGGGAGACTTGCTGCTAAGAGATGATGTACTTTTCGTAAAAGAAAGCCTGTTTTAAGGATTGGTAATGAATTTACAGCAGTTTCTTTCCATCTTGTGGGCACGCCGAGTAATCGCCGTAAGTATATTTGCGGTGATAGTGTCGGTCACGCTAGTGGTCAGCCTGCTCCTGCCAAAAAGCTATAAGGCAACTACCTCTCTTGTGCTGAATTTTAAAGGGGCTGACTTGGTCACTGGTTTGAGTCTGCCGTCGCAGTTGATGTTCGGCAGTTATATCCCGACCCAAGTGGAAATCATTTCCAGCCAGAAAGTCGCCTTGAAGGTGGTGGACAATCTGGGTTTCGAAAAAAGCCCGGTAGTTCAGCAGCAATTCCAGGATGCTACCAAGGGTGAAGGTGACATTCGGAATTGGTTGGCAGAATCGCTTCTTAAAAATCTTGATGTCAAACCTTCACGGGAAAGCAATATTGTTTCAATAAGCTATGAGGGGAATGACCCCAGTTTTGTAGCGTTACTGGCAAATGCTTTTGCCGAAGCTTATATCCAGACTGCCTTGCAGTTAAAAGTGGATCCAGCCAAGCATGCTGCAATATGGTTCGATGGTCAAGTCAGTGGGTTGCGTGAGAATTTAAAGAACGCGCAGGAAAAGCTTTCTGCTTACCAGCAGGAGACTGGGATCGTCTCGGTGGCTGAGCAGCTGGATGTAGAAAATGCACGATTGAATGAACTCTCCAGCCAGCTGGTTGCAGCTCAGACCAATTCTTTCGATACGGCCTCGCGTCAGCGTCAGCTTGCTAATGTCAGTCGCATGGACGAAGAACCTGACATTATGAACAACACTCTGATTATTAGTATAAAAGAGGAGTTGTCAAATGCCGAATCCAAACTGGCTGATTTGGGGCAACGCCTTGACAAAAACCACCCTCAGTATAAGTCGGAACTGGCGCTGGTTGAAAATTTGCGTCGCAAACTGGATGCCGAACTACGGAACGTCGGGAGCAGTCTGGGTAGTTCCGTGAAAATCTCGCAACAGCGTGAATCTGAGTTACGGAGTGCCTTGAAGATACAAAAGGCGCGTGTTTTGCAGCTTAAGGAACAGCGTAATCAGATTGTCCTTTTACAGCGCGATGTGGAAAACGCACAGCGAGCGCTTGATGCTACCACGCAACGCTCCAGCCAGACCAATCTGGAAGGCCAGTCTGACCAGGTGGATGTGGCAATCCTTAATCCGGCAGTAGCTCCATTGAAGCCCAGCAAGCCGCGCGTGATGCTAAATGTGTTTATTTCAATTTTTCTGGGAACCATACTCGCGATCGCCCTGGCATTGCAGGCAGAGATGATGGATCGCCGTGTGCGCGTGCCGGAAGATTTGGCGGGTGAGTTCGCAATGCCTGTACTAGGGATGCTCGGAAAGCCTAAATCCGTCCGCAAGCCTTGGCCCTGGCTGTTGTTTTTAATGCGTTATAAGCAGGCGGGGGCTTGAGGGATGGAATCTATGCGTAACTCCGTACTGCAACAAGTCCCCTTAGCCGCTGAACGTAGCATTGGACAACTGTTGCTGAAAGCCGGAAAAATCAGTTCTGCGGACATTGAACGTGTGCTGAATTCGCAAAAAAATCTGGGGCTGCGTTTTGGCGAGGCCGCCATCCAGCTCGGTTTGGTAACTGATAACGATATCCTGCAGGTGCTTGCCCAGCAGTTTGCTTATCCGTGTTTGCCGCTCAATAGCGAAATACTGGATCCGGAATTGGTTGCGGCTTTCCGTCCGCACGATCCAGAAGTTGAAGCTTTGCGCGTATTACGTAGCCAGATTGTTCTTCGCTGGCACAACGAGCCTAAGTCTATCGTTGTGACCGGAGCCAGGAACGGGCAGGGAACCAGCCGCGTAGTGGCCAATCTGGCAGTGGTTTTCTCCCAGATGGGCGAGCGCACGCTGCTAATTGACGCCGATCTGCGCAACCCACGTCAGCAACACTTGTTCCGGCTACAAAACAGCCCCGGATTGTCCGATATTCTTGCCAGCCATGCTAACGCAGATGCCATCCGGCATGCGAAAGGGATGACCAACCTTTCATTGCTGACTGCCGGAACTGTGCCGCCAAATCCTCAGGAACTGCTAGGACGTCCCACATTGGTCAGTCTGCTCGATTCAATAGCTCCGCAATATGATGTCATCCTTATTGATACACCACCGGCGCTTGACTGCTCGGATGCACAAATACTTAGCGCTCGCGTTGGGGGGGCGTTGATTGTTGCACGACGTCACCATGCAAAAATTATTGATGTCGAGGAAGTCAAACGCCAATTAGACATTGCTGGGGTCAAAATGGTGGGTACGGTATTGAACAGCTACTAATGAATATGGTCTGGCGTTGATAGTCTACTCGTGGGGTAGCAATTCATCAAAGCTTCACGGAAATAGTCGGTAAGTTTTAATAATCAGCTTGCAAAATGCATCATTCGGTTTGTTTATTTTGAGCGTTTGTTTTTTTGTTGGCTCAAGACCAAGGCAAACTTAGAGCTGCTACCCAGTCATTTATTACTGAAATGTGCTCTTAATCCGAATGAAATACCCATCAAATCAAAATAGCCGATTGCCAACTAGATGACCGCAATCGCCAACAAAACACCGCTCCGGTCAAGCTCCGCCAATTTACAGTGGTGGCCTATCCTGTTTGGGCTGGCTGCCATGTATCTGCCAACCTATTACCATCTGGCAACAACTGCCTGGCAGAGCGAAAATCAAGCCCACGGCCCACTTATCCTGGCAGTAGTGCTATACCTCATCTGGCAGAAACGTGATTGTCTAGTGGGGGAAATTCGGTGCCGGGTTAATTCGATTTCCGGTTGGCTGCTGTTGCTGTTCGGATTGCTACTGTATGTGCTTGGCCGGTCCCAAGGGGTGATGGTGTTAGACATTGGCTCGCAGATTCCGGTGCTGGTGGCCATTTTGCTTATTACACGTGGCATTCCCGCTATCAGGGTGCTGTGGTTTCCACTGTTTTTCCTGGTGTTCATGATCCCACTGCCCGGCATGCTGGTCGATGTTGTTACCGGGCCGCTTAAACAGCAAATTTCCGAATTGGTAGAGATGGTGCTTTATTGGGCTGGTTACCCGATTGCCCGTAGTGGGGTGACGCTCACTATCGGGCAATACCAGTTGCTGGTGGCGGATGCATGTTCCGGGTTGCATTCCATGTTCTCACTGTCGGCATTGGGACTACTTTACCTTTATATGATGCAATACCGTAGCTGGTCCCGTAATGCTTTACTGATCGCCAGCATTCTGCCGATTGCCTTCATCGCCAATACGGTGCGAGTCGTTATTTTGGTGTTGGTGACCTATTATCTTGGTGATGAAGCCGGGCAGGGTTTTATTCACGGATTTGCAGGCATCCTGCTGTTTATGGTTTCCCTGCTATTTCTATTCACGCTGGACGCAATATTGGGCTGGGTACTGCCGAAATCTGCAAAGGCTGAATCCAGATGATGAGCGGCATAAGCTTAAAAAATTGGCTGATTGGTTTTGCGCTGCTAGTGGCGGCGATAGCCGCGTTTGTGCTCAAACCCGCACAACTGGTCGTCAATCAAGGGCCAAAAATTGATCTGGAAAGCTTGATTCCGAAACAGTTTTCGGATTGGCGTATCGATGAATCCATTGTGCCTTTACAGACAAGTCCTGATCAAGAGGCTTCGCTTAGAAGGATATACAGCCAGATACTTACTCGCACCTATGTCAACGGTCACGGCCAAAGAATCATGTTGTCGATTGTTTACGGAGATGGCATTGACCGGCAGTTGGATGTGCATCGTCCAGAATACTGTTATGCGGCCCAGGGGTTTCAGGTGTCGCAATATACCGACCAGCTTGTCCAGACTTTATTCGGCAGCATGCCTATGCGCAGGCTTGTTGCAACGCAGGGGCTGCGTATTGAACCAATCAGTTACTGGATCAAAATTGGCGATAAAAGTCTGAGTAGTACGTTTGAACGTAAATTACTGAAAATCAGGCAGGGGCTCACCGGGCAAGTTGGCTCTGGCATGTTGGTACGTGTTTCCTCCATCAATAATGACGAGGGACTGGCCTACGAACAGCAAGAAGCTTTTATCAATGCCTTGTTGCAGGCAATGCCGGCATCACAACGTAAGCAACTGATAGGTGACGGTAAGGTTGTGTTGTCAATGACAAAGGATGCTAAATGACCAAAATAGCCCTGATTACCGGCATCACCGGACAGGACGGCAGCTACTTGGCCGAACTTCTGCTTGGCAAAGGTTATGTGGTGCATGGGATCAAGCGTCGTTCCTCACTATTCAATACCGACCGTATTGACCACCTTTACCAAGACCCGCATGTAGATAACCAGAACTTTATTTTGCACTATGGTGATTTAACGGATTCCACCAACCTGATTCGCATTATCCAGCAGGTGCAACCCGATGAAATCTACAATCTGGCAGCCATGAGCCATGTCGCGGTGAGCTTTGAAACCCCGGAATATACGGCTAATGCCGATGGTATTGGTACTTTACGTATCCTGGAAGCCCTCCGCATCCTGGGTCTGGAAAAAAAGACGCGTTTTTATCAAGCTTCCACTTCGGAGCTTTATGGCTTGGTGCAAGAGACACCACAAAAGGAAACTACCCCTTTTTATCCGCGCAGCCCTTACGCCGTGGCCAAACTCTACGGTTATTGGATTACCGTCAACTATCGCGAAGCCTATGGCCTGTATGCCTGCAATGGCATCCTGTTCAACCATGAAAGTCCCCTGCGCGGCGAGACCTTTGTCACACGTAAGATTACCCGTGCACTGGCACGTATCAAGCTGGGTTTGCAGAGTTGTCTATACCTCGGCAATCTGGACGCCCTGCGTGACTGGGGCCATGCAAAAGACTATGTCGAAGCCATGTGGTACATATTGCAGCAGGACCAGGCGGAAGACTTTGTCATTGCCACTGGAGTGCAATATTCCGTGCGCGATTTTGTCAACGCTGCCGCCAAACAACTCGAAATTCAGATTACCTGGCAGGGACAGGGCGTGGAAGAAACCGGTAGCGACCCGCGTGGAAAAGTGATTGTCAAGGTTGATCCGCGCTACTTTAGACCGACCGAAGTTGAAACGTTATTGGGTGACCCCAGCAAAGCCAAACAAAAACTGGGTTGGAGCCCCAAAATCACTTTTGACGCATTAGTGTCGGAGATGGTGCGGGAAGACTTGCAATCCGCCGAACGAGATGAACTGGTCAAGCGCCACGGTTTCGCCGCTTATGATTACCACGAATAAACTGAATGCTTGATTGATGGATAAACACGCTAAAATTTATGTGGCCGGGCACCGTGGCATGGTAGGTTCCGCCATTGTCCGCAATCTGCAAGCCAAAGGCTACACCGGCATCGTTACGCGTACCCGTCAGGAGCTTGATTTGCTGGATCAGGCAGCGGTGAATGCCTTCATGCTGCAACAAAAGCCTGACTATATCTTCCTAGCTGCAGCCAAGGTTGGTGGCATTTATGCTAACAACCTCTATCGTGCCGACTTCATCTACCAGAACCTGATGATCGAAGCCAACCTGATTCATGCTGCTCACCAAGCTGGCGTGAACCGCCTGCTGTTTCTCGGATCCAGTTGCATCTACCCGAGAGAGTGCCCTCAGCCGATCAAGGAAGAATTCCTGCTCACCGGCCCGCTGGAACCCACCAACGAACCCTATGCCATTGCCAAGATTGCCGGTATCAAGCTGTGTGAATCCTACAACCGCCAGTACGGTAGGCAGTATGTCAGTGCAATGCCAACTAATCTTTACGGCCCGAACGACAACTATGATCCGAACAACTCCCATGTCTTGCCCGCACTGCTGCGGAAAATCCACGAAGCCAAACAGCGTGGTGAGGCAAAGCTTCAAGTCTGGGGATCGGGCAAGCCAATGCGCGAGTTTCTGTACGTAGATGACATGGCCGATGCTTGTGTATTCCTAATGGAAAACGAGGATATTACCGAGGGGTTATACAACGTTGGCACTGGGACGGATGTGACGATTCGCGAGTTGGCAGAGGCCATCATGCATGTCGTCGGTTTCGACGGCGAAATTGTGTTTGATTTAAGCATGCCGGATGGCACGCCAAGGAAACTGCTGGATGTTTCCCGGATGTCCGCGCTTGGTTGGCGTGCGCAGACCAGTCTGCGTGATGGTATCCGCCTCACCTATGATTCCTTTCAACGCCAGTTTGGCCGCGAGAGTATGTGACTATTCCCATGTCAAGCAGGCTACCCAGTAAAATTTATCGCTGCCTGATCGGGTTTCTACAGCTATGAGCTTGTTACATCGTAGCCTGCATGCGCTCAAGTGGAATTATCTGGGCACAGTGGTTCGGACTGCCTCGCAATTCATTTTCGGCATCATTCTTGCGCGTTTGCTTGGCCCTGAGCCTTTTGGCCTGGTGGCCATCGCCTGGCTGATCCTGGGACTGGGCAATCTGGTTGCGGATTTCGGGTTGGCGGCAGCTCTGATACAGCGGCAGGCAATATCCAACATGGATATACGTTATGTATTTACCTTGCAGATGCTGGTCGGGTTATGCATGACATCTGCCGTTGTTGTCAGCGCGCCATGGGTCGCCAATTTTTTCAGTAGTGTCAACGCCATTCCGGTACTGCGCGCCATGGGGCTGCTATTTGTCATCCAGGCGTCCGGACAGACGGCGACAACCCTGTTGCGCCGGGAGATGGATTTCAAGACGCTGCAAGTGCTGGGGATCAGCAGCTATCTTTTCGGTTATCTGCTCGTTGGCATGCCACTGGCTTGGGGCGGGGCTGGGGTGTGGTCGTTGGTTGCCGCCCAGATTTCCCAGGCATTGATTTATGCCGTTTCCGTTAATTTTCGTGTTAGTCATTCCTGGAGGCCAACGCTCAAGGCAGATGATGACGGGATGTTCATTTTTGGCTCCAAAATCTTGGTCAGCAACATCACCAGCTGGGGTATCAGCAATCTGGATTCGGTAATTGTCGGGCGTGTTTTCGGAGCAGTCAGTCTCGGTTTTTACAACCGCGGCATGAATTTGGTGGCGTCCCCCATGAACGCGTTTACTTCGACTTTGCAGGGCGTACTTTTCCCGGCATATTCACGTACCAACGGCAATGCTGAAACTGCCAGACGCGCATACCTCGCCTCGGTCGGCCTTATTGCTGTATTAATGATCCCGGCATTCGCTGCGGTTGCTGCCATACCAAATACCGTGATCGCGGGGATTTATGGCGAACAGTGGATGCCGGTTGCTGCTCTGTTGACTCCGTTGGCGCTGGCTATGCCAGTCAATGCGATATTGGCTGTCGGCGGTCCGCTGATGGGGGGCTTGGGCGCGGCCGGGCTGGATGCAGCATCACAGTCAATTTGCGTGGTGATTCTTGGCGTGGCAGTCTGGTTGGCTTCCCGGGTCTCGTTGGAAATGGTGGCCTGGGTGGTGCTGGGAGTCTATCTGCTGCGTGCGGTACTGATTTTCTATCTCGTTATGGGGCTGGTGGCCAGTACATGGGGGCAGTTTTTTCGTGCCCTGGTTGGTCCAGTCGGGTTGGGTTTGCTGGCGGCACTGCTTGCCTGGTCGGGAGATGCTTTGCTGATTAAGGTGGTGGCCAGTCCGATGCTGCGGTTGTGCATGGATATCGGGTGTACCGGTAGCGTGATCGGTGTCTTGCTTTTGTGGTTGGGGCGGCATTTGCTTTCGGTCGAAACTTTGGCGGTTGTTGAGACCATGACGTCACGATTACCGGCGCCATTTGCTTATTGCGTAAAAAGCTGGAGTGTCGCCCGGTGAAGCCTTCCCATCTTGTGATTGTTACGCTGATGGCGCGTCAAGGCAATACAGGCGTACAAACCCATTTCAATGCGATTGCACAATATGCGGCATCGCAGGGAGTGAAAGTCAGCATCGTTGATCCCTACCAATTCAATCGTTGGATACGCAAGATTCCTGGCGCGATCAACAAACTACTCAGCAGGATCAACCTTGAACTAGCCATTCTTGAGAGCCGGTTTTTCCATTACCGGTTTCTGAGGCGCTTGCTCAGGGCTACGCTTGTAACAGCGCAGGATGATGCCGTCATTGTTTATGCCCAGGACCCCTTGAGTGCTAGGGTGGCACTTGATCTGCGGCAGGAAGGATTCCAGTTTCGGCTGGTCGGCGTGGTGCATTTCAATATTTCCGAGGCGCTGGAAAACGTCGAAAGAGGTTTTGCCGAGGAAAACGGAAAACTATGGCATGACCTCATGGACAACGAGCGTAATGTATTACCCAGGCTGGACCAGATTATTTTCGTTTCCGGCTTCATGCAGCGGGTGGTTGGCGCAAGATTACCTGCTCTGGCAGGCCTGCCACAAGCTGTTATCTCCAACTTCCCTGCCATGGATGGCGGTAGCACTCCAAGTAAAGACCATGTGCCGGGCGACATGATCGCCATTGGCACCCTGGAGCCACGTAAAAATCAGGGTTTCCTGCTGCAAGTTCTGGCGGAATGCAACGTCATGGGTAAACGCTACAGCCTGACTGTGGTCGGTGACGGCCAAGACCGCGCGGTTCTCGAACAACAGGTCGCCAGATTGGGCTTGGCCGGACAGGTGCGCTTCCTTGGCTATCAGCCCGATGCTGCCAGTCTGATACCGGGACACCGGGTCTTTGTTCATGCGTCGAGGATGGAGAGCCAGGGGATCGCATTACTGGAAGCGCTACGTGCAGCTGTGCCGGTATTTGCCGCTGCCGTTGGTGGTATCCCGGAAGTATTTGATGATGGACAGGAAGGCTGCTACCTGAATCTGGGCAATCCCCGCGATGCGGCGGAAAAGCTCATTTCAGTTCTGGAAAATCAGCATAAGTGGCAGCACATGTCGATGCGCGCGCGTCAGACATACATCAGCCGTTTTCATCCAGATCTGCTGGGCAAGCGCTGGATCGACACACTGCTGGGAGCGTGACATGATGAAAACCACAATAGGGGATTTTACGTGATGCCCACCCTGGCCATGTTAGGGCCTATTGAACTGGCCCAGTTCAGCGACATGCTCAATCCCTCCCGCCTGCCCGGGACGATGCCTAAGGGATTGGGTGGTTCGCCGGTCAATTTACTGTCACGTGAGCTGCTCAGGCGCGGTTGGCGCTTGCTGATTGGTACGGTATCGCCGGATGTCCGGGGGGAGGTGATCCTCGAAGGCGAAAATCTCAAAATTTGCGTCGGCCCGGATCGTCCCAAACATGCGCGTGATTTCTTTGCCGGTGAGCGCAGCTATCTTGCTAGAGTACTCCGCCGTGAGCAACCGGACATTGTGCATGCCCAGTGGACCTATGAATATGCCTTGGCGGCACAGGCGAGCGGGATACCCCATGTTGTTACCGCGCATGATGCCCCCATTAATGTGCTGCGCCGGAATTTCATCCCTTACCGCATTGCCCGTACCCTGATGGCCTATCGGGTCTTGTCGCGTGCGCGGCGTGTGGTATCCGTGTCGCCTTATGTGGCGGAACACCTGACTCGCTTTATGTTTTATCGTGGGGCTGCAGAAGTTATTCCCAACGGCATGCCGGATAGTCTCTTTTCTCGCCGTGCGGCAACGCGCGGTATCGGCCATCCCCTCACTTTTGCCACCATCCTGGCAGGCTGGGGCGGCTACAAAAACGGCCAGGTTGCGATCGCGGCTTTCGCGCGCCTGCGGCGGCACCTTCCAGAGGCAAAACTGATCATGTTTGGCGCCGGTCACGGGCCGGACGAGCAGGCTGAACAGTGGGCCCGTACCCGCGGAATGGAAGCGGGAATTGAGTTCGTTGGCCAGCAGCCTTATGAAGCGCTGATGTCCCGGATGGAGAATGAGGTGGACATCCTTGTTCACCCTTCTCTTGAAGAAGCTCAGCCCATGGCGCTGATCGAGGCCATGGCGCTACGCATTCCGATTATCGGCGGCAAGACTAGCGGAGGTGTGCCATGGACCCTCAATCATGGCGAGGCGGGCCTGTTGGTGGATGTGGCCGATCCCAAAGCGGTGGCCGAAGCCATGATACGGTTGGCCGAACATGCCGGCGAGCGCCGCGAACTGGGACAGCGTGGCCGGGATTTTGCTGAAACCAATTTTCACATTCGCATCGTTGCGGATGCCTACGAAAACATCTATGCCGATTTGTTAGGAACGCGATTGTGAAGCCAACTTTGCGGGTATTGCATGTTCTTGGTGAACTTAAACCTTCCGGGGCTGAAACCATGTTTTGCATTGCCGCGCCTCTGTTTACGGAAGCGGGCGTCGAGGCCGAGATCGTGTCGATCGGTGCAGAGATGGGCAGCTATGCGCCCCAACTCGCTCAAGCAGGATACAAACTCCATCACATCCCATTTTCAAAAACCCCGGGGTTTTTCATAGCGTTGTATCGGCTGATGCGTGCCGGATGTTACGATGTTTTTCATCTGCACTCCGAGCGGGCAAACTTCTGGATTGGTTTGGTGGCGTTGTCGTTACGGCCTCGTCGCGTGTTGCAGACGGTTCACAATTGCTTTGCCTTTAGCGGCAATCTTCGCCTGCGGCGCAAGGTGCAACGCCTGATATTGCGCGCTTTGGGTCTTGTTGCCGTATCCATTAGCCCTTCTGTGGAAAGAACGGAACTTGTTCATTTTGGACTGAGGACTCGTTTGGTTCCCAACTGGTATGACAGCAACCGTTTTATAGCACCCACGGAATCAGAGTGCCGACAGGCACGCGAAACATTCGGTATCGGTGCCGATGAAACAGTTGTCGTCACTGTCGGCAATTGCTCTCCGGTCAAGAATCATGCAGCGCTGCTGGAAGCGTTGGCACTGCTACCGACAGCCTCGCGTCCGTTTTATCTGCATGTTGGTATTGAGGAGCCGGATTGCCCGGAACGACAGCTTGCACAGAAACTGGGGCTCACGGAGCGAGTTCGCTTCCTCGGAGCACTACAGGATGTACGGCCGGCGCTTTATGCTGCCGACATTTTCGTGATGCCTTCGCTTTTTGAAGGATTCGGTATTGCTGCTATAGAGGCTTTGGCAACAGGCTTACCCGCTGTGTTTACCGACGTGGCTGGACTACGAGACTTTCGTGCTGAATACGCTGGCCTATGCTATGCCGAGCCGGATGCCAATTCCCTCCATGCTGCGCTTGTCGAGCTATTGGCTGAGAGCACTGAGCAACGCCGCGCGCGCTCCCGTGGCTATCCTGCCATCAGCCAACGTTTGTACGGTATTGCACAGGGCGTGGCCGGCTATCTTGAAATTTACCGGGGGCGTTGACATGGTGTATTTTTCTCGCGCATCTCTAGCAATTCCATGGACTTACTCAGGACAGCATTCGACGAGTCCGGACGCGGCACAAAATAAATCAGCACATGGCATTTCATCCCGAGCTTGCCGACGGGCTGATTCAGAGCACTTTTGGCAGGACTAAATTCGCGGGTAAAAATGGCATGGACATTCTGACACTCTTCTTTACTGTGCTGCCCTTTGTTGTAGCCTTTCTGGTGGCATTTCTGCTGTGTACTTTGGCTGTGCTTTTCATCAACAGCGCGCCAATAGCGATGGGGACGATGACGGTGATCTTTCTTATAGAAACATCATTGCTGGCGCCGTTTGCCTTGAATTTTGGCATTTGGGTTTATCTGCCCGATCTGTTGATGGCGTTGCTGCTGCCCGCCATTTGTTTTCGTCTGATTTTGTTAAAGAAATTTGATGCGATCCCACGTGTATGGTTAGGGATCGGTTTATTGTGGATGGGTTTGTTTGCATGGGGGGTGATCAAGTACGGCACCATCGCTGGAGTGGACTTCCGTTCGTTCTTCTATATCTGGCTGGGTGCGGCTTACCTGGCGACTTTTGACTATGACGAAGCCTTTGCACGCAGCCTGACAAAGCTTTTTATCGTGATAGGAGTGGGTGTCTGCATCGTTGCTTGTTACCGCTGGGTGGCAGGTGCAGTCGATTATGAGTTTTACCGAGAATTGCAAAAGCTTGACACTACTGACGTTGCATTTCATCGCGTTGTCGCGGCCGGACCAACATTTATCCTGGCGTGCAGCTTGCTGGTGCTCGTTCAAAAAGCATTGAATGAGCGCTTCAGTCCAATTGTCTGGTTTTTAGCGTTAATGTTCGGCATCACCGTAGTCGCGATGCAGCATCGCTCGGTGTGGGCGGCACTATTTGCCGGCTTGGTGGCATTGGTGTTGGCTGTACGGCAAATGCGTGCCGGTGCGGAGTCAAAAGTTTTCGCCATGGTTTTCGCCGGAATAGTTTTAGTGACCATAATTGTAGTCAGCGGGCGCTTCCAGGGAGTGGTTGATTCGGTTGAACAGCAGGCCGTGCGCGCCGTTAGCACCACCGGCGGTACCTTTGTCGGTCGTGTCGTGGATTGGCAAGTCCTGCTGAAAAACTGGGCAGGTTCTATTTCCCCAACGACCTATCTGATTGGCAAGCCGTTTGGCAGCAGTTTTGAGCGTGATGCTTCAGGTCCTGGCAATATAAAAATCAATTATGCACCGCATAATTTTTATGTTCAGTTGCTATATCGGGGCGGATTGGTGGGACTCATTGCTTTTCTTTGGGTATATGTACAAGCTACAAGGGCTCTTTGGTCCAGGTTGAAACGCAAACAAGATGTCATATCGCCCGTGTTATTTGCCATGATGGTTGCCCAGTTGGTTTACTTCATCCCGTATGGAATTGAGTATAGCCAGATGCTGCTGATAGGTCTCTTGCTTGGCGTGATTAACAGCGAGCGCAATAGACCGAAAGCACCTGAATCAAATTTTTCGCGTTCCTCGCCCATTAAACGGTTGGGGCTAGGGGCGTGATGTTAATGAACCATTTGTCCCAATCACCAGCAGGGATCCGGACTTTGGATAATCTGTTGAGAAGTCGAGTTTCATGCCAAGATTCGCATTCCTGAATCAACAGAATCGCACCTACATCCCTTCGCTTGACGGAATTCGGGCCGTCGCGGCCATGCTGGTTTTCGTGGCGCATGCGGGATGGATGGACATCGTGCCTGGAGGTTTCGGCGTCACAATATTCTTTTTTCTCAGTGGTTACCTAATTACTACGCTACTAAGACGTGAATTCGAATATACCGGGTCGATCAGCTTTAGTAAATTCTACCTACGGCGTGCGTATCGTATTTTTCCACCGCTCTACATTGTTCTAATCCTGATCTTTTTTTTGGCCGTTATGGGCGTGGTTGAGCACCATATGCATGTGGACGCTGTGTTGTCGCAAATATTTTTTTGGACAAATTACTATAACCTTGCGTATGGTGCTACTGGCGATTATTTCGTGCCAACCACCGGTGTAAGCTGGTCGCTGGCCGTTGAGGAACATTTTTACTTCATATTTCCGCTGGTGTTCTTGATGGTGTTAAGGCGCATGAATTATGCGGGTATGGCGCGGATATTTTTCTTATTTTGTGCCATTGCCTTGTTGTGGCGGTGCTGGTTGGTGCTAGGCCTGAATTTGCCCGCGGCGTATACCTATAGCGCGACAGATGCCCGGTTTGATTCTTTGCTATATGGTTGCATTTTGGGGGTATGGAGGAATCCGGTATTTGAGCCGGAATGGAAATTTAGCCTTCGCCCCTTAGCCGCGCTGCTTATCGCGGTTATATTGCTGTTAATTACTTTTGTCTTGCGTGATGAAACATTCCGTGCCACGTTGCGTTACACCATGCAGGGTGTCGCGTTATTTCCAATTTTCTGGCTGGCCATACGTTATTCGGAATGGCCAATTTTTTCATGGCTGAATTGGCCATTCGTGCGATATCTCGGGGCAATCTCCTACACTTTTTACTTGTCTCACGGCATGGCACTGATCTTTGCTGGGCACTTGGTAGCGGAAAAAGTACCGCGGGCTATGTTAGGTTTTGTTTTTACATTTTTGTTCTCGACTTTGATGTATGTGCTGGTGGAACACCCTCTAGCGAAGTATAGACAGCAACTGCATGGAGACAGTACAACATGAAAAAGCAGGCAACACCACTTCTTGTTCTTGTCGGATATTGAGAATGATGAAGCCCGTAGTTTCCTGATTTTGGATTCTATCCGGATGGAGTTCTACGCTCGAATTTTTAAATTGAGAGATGAGTATGTGTAAATGGGTAGGGAGGCTATCGGTTGCATTGGCATTACTGTCAGCCATTTGTTTTGCGGGCAACACGGATATTTATGAACAAGCAACAGCAGGCCAGGAGCCAGTTATTGGCGCGCCCTATTTCGGCACACATTTTCATCGCATCGTACCGTATCCGGGGGATAAGGCTTTGCTGACGCGCTGGCCGGAAGCAAAAATTGGAGCTGTGCGTTTGTGGGACTCGGGCACTCTTTGGGCTGATATTGCCGCACAGCCCGGACAGTGGAATTACGACCGCATGGATGCTTATGTTGAGCTGGCAGCCGCTCATAACGCGGCTGTTCTTTATACCTTGGGAGGAACTCCGCGCTGGGCTTCTGCCCGCCCTGACGAGACATGTGCTTACGGTTTGGGTTGCGCCGCCGAGCCGGTGAAGATGGCGCATTGGGAGGAGTACGTGCGGCGTGTGGCACAACGCTATCGTGGCCGGATAGCCATGTACGAGCTATGGAATGAACCCAGTTTCTCCGATATTGCCCGCGACCGCGGCCGGCCGGGTTTTTACACCGGAGATGTTGCAAACATGGTGGAGATGGCCCGCATCGCTCGCAAGGTGCTGGATGAGGTTGATCCCGGTGCAATTCTCAGTACCCCTGGTTTTGTCAGCGGGCCGGACAGGCTCGATCTGTTCCTCGCTGCCGGAGGCAAGCAATACATACAGGCGGTGGCTTACCATTTTTATGCAGTGAATGCCGGAGAATTTGTTCAACGCGTACTGGAAGTGCGCGCCATTATGAAGCGCCATGGACTGGAAGGTCTTCCACTCTGGAATACTGAAACCGGTCTTGAAGTCTATCCATCTGATCAGCCATTACCCCCTGGGGTACAGAACCAGACACCCGCGCAGGCGGCATCGCTAATGGCGCAGTTTCTGGTTCTTGGCGCAGCAACAGGATTGGAGCGTTTCTACTACTACGCTTGGGATAATGGGCTTAGCGGGATGTTTTCACCGGCGGGAGTCCGCCAGCCGGCTTGGGATGCATACGAGAAAGTACAATCCTGGCTGCTTGGTGCAAGGATGAGCGGGTGTGCAGCCATGCCACCCAATGGCGTGCGCTGCCAGGGCGAGCTTGCCGGGCAACGCTTTCTGATTGTTTGGGCAGACAAAGAAGCCATGTATCACATACCCGTGCCTTCCGGCCAGCGCGCCGTCGCTGTAGAAAAGCTTTTATCAGCTTCACAGCCTATAACTGAAACATATCGTTTCCCCCAAATGCTTCTTGCGAGCGAGCCCGTAAGAATTTTATTTGAATCCAAGCAATGATAGAACGTACTGCAATCGGGCTTCCGATGCTGTTATCACCCTTGCTAAATCAAGACAAGCATGTGATCCGTGTCTGCACCATTATGACGTCGTTCAACCGGCGCGAAAAAACGCTGGAATGTCTAGATGCGCTTTGCCGCAATCAGCATCTGGAAAAGGTCGGCTTGAGTGCCGTACTGGTGGATGACGGCAGCACTGATGGCAGCAGCGAGGCTGTCAAGCTGGCATTTCCATGGGTCGAGATCGTAAATGGCGATGGCTCGCTATTCTGGTGCAGGGGAATGCACCGTGCTTTTGAGACGGCGTTGCAGCATGGTTTTGACTATTACCTCTGGCTGAATGACGACACCATGCTGTATGCGGATGCCTTGTCTCGCCTGTTGAATTGTGCTGAATCGCAGCGGGTGCATACCGGCATGCCGGTGATTGTGGTGGGCAGTACGGTGGATGAGCATAGCGGCAAGCTGACCTATGGTGGTGAGCGCCGCGCGTCATGGTGGCGGCGCACCAACTTCGTCAAGGTGCAGCCGGGTAGCCAGGTGCGGCGCTGTGAGTCGATGAACGGCAATGTTGTGCTCATCCCGGCGGAGTCGGCATCCGTGGTTGGTAACCTTGACCCGGCATTTGAACATGCCATGGGCGATACGGATTATGGGTTACGTGCAAACAAGCTCGGGGTGACTGTCTGGGTGGCACCGGGGACGCATGGAACATGTGGACATAACCCGGTCAGCAATACCTATATGGATTCTGCCTTGCCGCTATCAAAGCGCTGGCGGCTAATGTTGGGGCGCAAGGGCTTGCCGTGGCGTTCCTGGTGGGTGCTGACTCGTCGCCATGCAGGCATTTTCTGGCCTTTGTATTTTCTTTGGCCCTATGTTCGCACCGTGCTAAGCGGGGCGATGCCTCGCTTGAAATGATGGTGTGTTTTTGGAGACGGAAATGTGCGAAATAGCGAGTTATCTTTCTGGAGATAAGCTCTACGGTGATGACTTCGGTGCGGAAGACATCCGCGCATGGTTTGAAGACGAGCGCGAGGCTTATGCCAACCTGGGGGCCAAAGAGCTTGACGAGACGCAGTATGAATACCATGCCTTGAACCAGTTCCATGGTTTTGGGCATCTCCCGGCACATCTGCGCTTCGAGCATGTGCTGGGATTTGGCAGTTGTTTCGGCGGCGAGTTTGAGCCCATCGCTCATCGTGTGGGCTGCCTTACTATTGTTGATCCATCTGATGCTTTTGTGCGCTCAAGTGTCTTTGGTGTCCCCTGTACTTATGTCAAGCCGGTGGAAAGTGGCACCCTGCCATTCGCCGATGCAAGCTTTGATATGCTCACCTGTTTTGGGGTGCTGCATCATATCCCCAATGTTTCCCACGTTGTGAGCGAGCTGGCACGCTGCCTTAAGCCAGGCGGTTACGCTCTGATACGCGAACCTATCGTGTCCATGGGAGATTGGCGCCAGCCAAGACCAGGTTTGACAAAACGTGAACGCGGATTGCCATTGCGGGTTTTTGAAGCGATTCTGGAAAACTCGGGATTGGTTCGGCAGCGGGTCGGACTGTGTGTTTTCAGCCCCATCCCCAGATTAGGGGACATGCTCAAAATCCGTGCATATAACGTAATGGCGCTGACCCGGCTGGATGGACTGATTTGCAATTTGCTACGCTGGAATATCCATTACCATCCGCTGAGGCTTCGGCATAAATTCAGGCCGCAATCTGCTTATTTTGTATTAAGGAAACCGGCATAAGCGCTGCTGAAGGGGTTGGAATGAGTATGCCAAGTCAGAACTGTTCTTCTTCGGAAAGTGACCAATGGAAGCAATTGGCGCCTGCGGGCAAGCCGCGTGCCGTCGTCGTAACCAACATCCCATCACCGTACCGTAATTCCGTCTATCAACGGCTGGCAGGAAAGTTGGGTTACGATTACTTGCATGTGGTGTTTTGCGCAGGACGGGAAGCAAATCGCGAGTGGATTATTGCGCAGCAGGGGTTTGCCCACACCTTTTTGCAAGAGAATAGCAAGGAATGGGAAGGCCGCTATATCCACAGCAATCCAGAAGTAATAGCAGTGCTGCGCCGCCTGCAGCCTGATGTGGTTGTGACCAACGGGTTCAATCCCACGCATCTTTATGCTTTTGGCTATGCGGTGTTAGCTGGCAAAGCACATGTGCCGATGACGGATGGCACGCTGGAGTCAGAACGAAGTCTGGCGTGGATCCATCGCGTCATTCGCCGTGTGGTTTACAGGCGTTCCCGAGCGTTCGTGGGCGCAAGTCAGGGATCAGCCCGGTTGTACGCTGATTACGGGATAGCGCCCAAGTTATTTTTTCAGTCCCACCTGTGTGCTAATAATGAGGCTTTCCTTCCCTATCTTTCGCGGCAGCGTTGTTTTGATTTCATGTTTTGCGGACGCTTCTCACCCGGGAAGAATCCTATTTTTGCCTTGAATGTGGCTGCTGGCGTGGCGAGGGAGTTGGGTCGCAAGGTATCAATGTTGTTCGTGGGATCGGGACCTTTATTTGATGAGGTATGCGCTTACGCGGCGACACTCACGAATGAAGTCGAAGTCAAGTTCAGCGGATTTGTGCAACCGGAAGATTTGCCGGGCTTGTATTGTTCGGCAAGGATATTTTTGTTCCCATCTTCCCTGGATACATGGGGTGTTGTAGCCAACGAAGCTTGCGCCGCCGGCCAGGCAGTGATGGTGACCCCGTTCGCCGGTGTTGCGGATGAGCTTGTCGTTAATGGAAAGAATGGCTTTGTGCTGCCACTCTCCCTGTCTTTGTGGATCGAGCGCGGCGCAAGGTTGCTAAGTGGCGGCCAACTGCTTGAGCAATTTTCGTCAAACAGCCGCTTGCGTGTGCAAAGTTATAGCTATGATGCGGCGGCCCAGGGGTTGGTGGATGCCATTCTTTCCGCAGCTGGCCAAACTCTTCCTGTCAAGGCTCAACGGCATGGCGGCTAGCTTGAACCTGGACTTGATATTCGTTAAGCAGTACTTGATTAAGTGGCTGGATACTGCTGCCGAGTGGTTGCGGAAGGATTTGATGAAGATGAGCGAGCCGCGTTCCGGGAATAAAGCATGCGTATCGTCGTAGCCCATAACGCTTATCTGCACCGGGGTGGAGAAGACATGGTGGTTGGGGCCGAAATCGCCTTGCTGCGTGCTCATGGCCACGAAGTCGTCGAGTACAGGCGAGATAACAGCGAAATTACAGCAATGTCTAAGCCAGGGCTGCTAGCAAACACCCTTTGGTCGAGGCGTACCATGGATGAAATGGATCGCCTGATTGCGGGGTTTTGCCCCGATCTGATCCATGCGCACAACACTTTCCCGTTAATCTCCCCATCATTGTATTGGGCGGCGGAGAGAGCCGGCGTGCCGGTGGTGCAGACCTTGCACAACTTCAGGTTGATGTGCCTCAACGCCTTGTTCTTGCGTGAAGGCAAAGTTTGCGAAGACTGCGTTGGCCGGGTGCCCTGGCGTGGCGTGGCGAGGAAGTGCTACCGGGCATCAACGGCGCAATCCACAGTGCTCACGGGCATGTTGGCGTTGCATCGCGGCCTGGGGACTTACCGCAACAAAGTGGCGCGCTACATTGCGCTTAATGACTTTTGCCGCCGCAAATTTATCGAAGGTGGACTTCCCGCCGGGCGGATTGTATTAAAGCCCAACTTTGCGGACTTGCCCATGCCACAGATGACTCCACGGCAGGGACTGCTTTTCGTCGGCAGACTTTCTCTGGAAAAAGGGGTGGAGACGTTAGCTCGCGCAGGGTCTTTGTTGCCCGCTCCCCAATTGCGGGTGGCGGGGGGTGGGCCAGAGGCTCAGCTGTTGGAAGGATTGGCAGGTGTTACCCGTCTTGGCAAGCTGACGGGCGCCGGCGTGCTGAAAGAAATGAGCCGTGCCGTGGCATTGGTACTTCCAAGTATTTGCTATGAAAATTTTCCACGTACTATTGTTGAAGCATTTGCCTGTGGCTTACCCGTGATTGCCAGCCGTATTGGAGCCTTGGCCAGTCTGGTGCGGGATGGTGAAACGGGGATATTGTTTGAACCGGGAAACCCGCGTGATTTGGCCGAGAAAATGGCTTGGACACTAGCACATCCGCAGCAGATGATGGAAATGGGTGCTAAGGCGCGAGCGCAATACGAGGCTGAGTTCTCCGCCGAGATAAATTACCGTTTGCTGATGGACATTTATGCCGGGGTGCTGGCTGAACGAGAACTGGGTCTGCAATGAGCATGTGTGAGCGGATAACCGGCCGGGTACTGGGTGTTCCCATTGACGTGGTGGATTGGGATACGGCACTGGGACGTATCTGTGGATGGGGCAGCCGGCGTGAATCACGTTATGTGTGTATTTGTAACGTGCATTCGGTGGTGATTGCGGGACAGGACGCCGAATTCGGCTGCGTTGTTGCTCAAGCTGACATGGCTACGCCGGATGGCGCGCCTGTAGCGTGGATGCTCCGGCGGCTTGGTTTTGCCGATCAACAACGCATTAACGGACCTGACTTGATGTGGCGTTGTTGCACGATGGCGGAGAAGTTAGGCCTGCCGGTGTATTTTTATGGCAGTACTACTGACACACTAAATCTGCTTCAAGCCAAAATAAAAGCAAATTTTCCAAATCTTGTAATATCCGGCAGCTATTCTCCCCCTTTTCGTCCAATGAATGCGGATGAAGATGTTTCTGAAGCGTTACAAATTAATGCCTCTGGCGCTGCAGTAGTCTTTGTAGGCTTGGGTTGTCCCAAGCAGGAAATGTGGATGGCCAGGCAACGAGGCAAGGTGAATGCCGTCATGATTGGTGTCGGAGCGGCGTTTGACTACCATGCCGGAACCCTGAAACGGGCACCGCTCTGGATGCAGAACTCCGGCCTGGAGTGGCTATACAGACTGGCTTCCGAACCTGGGCGGTTGTGGAAGCGGTATCTGGTTACCAACACGGTTTTTGTTATTTCAGCTGTCAAGGAACTTTACTTTAACGGCAAGGGTTAAAACCTCGAAACAGACGCAGGCAGTCTTGGCTATCTGCGGCTTAAATACTGGACGCGTAAAATGATATTGATTACTGGAGGAGCAGGTTACATTGGCTCCCATACCTGTATTGAGTTGCTTTTAGCAGGTCATGAAATAGTGGTAGTTGATAATTTATGCAATAGCCATCAGGAAGCATTGAAACGTGTTGAGAAAATTACCGGCAAGTCAGTGCCTTTGTGTGTCGCTGACCTGCGTGATCAGGACGCGTTGTCGAAGCTGTTCAGATCATACCCCATCAAGGCTGTCATGCATTTCGCCGGGCTCAAGGCGGTGGGCGAGTCGGTAACCAATCCGCTGCTTTATTACGATAACAATATCAGGGGCAGTATTGCCCTTTTTAAGAAGATGGCGGAGTTTAATGTCAAGCAATTGGTTTTTAGTTCTTCAGCTACGGTTTATGGCGATCCACATGCTACGCCTATACAGGAAAATTTTCCGTTACAGACTACCAATCCTTATGGCCGCTCCAAGTTAATGATTGAGGAAATGCTGCGTGATCTTGCAGTGTCTGATGCATCATGGCGTATCGCCATATTGCGCTATTTCAACCCGATAGGTGCTCATGAAAGTGGTTTGATTGGGGAAAACCCGAGTGGTATGCCGAATAATCTGATGCCTTACATCAGTCAAGTCGCGGTAGGTAAGCTCAAAAAACTGTCGGTTTTTGGTAATGATTATCCTACGCATGATGGCACCGGGGTGCGCGATTACATCCATGTAGTAGATTTGGCGGCAGGCCACTTGGCTGCTCTGAATGCAATAGAACGTTATTCGGGTGTGCTTACGGTCAACCTTGGAACAGGGCAGGGCTATAGCGTGCTTGATTTGGTACAGGCGTTTGAGCAAGCAAGCGGCAAGCGTGTGCCGTATTGTATTTCGGATAGGCGTCCCGGCGATATTGCAGCCTGTTATGCTGACCCTTGGATGGCATACGATTTAATGGGCTGGATTGCCATACGTGGCCTTGAGGAGATGTGCCGTGACGCGTGGCGCTGGCAGTCGATGAATCCGGATGGGTATGCAGTGCCTTAGCGGATAGCTCCTAATCCCCCGTTGCTACGTTAACTTATTAATTCTTTGCTTACCAAAAGGAATTTTCATGAAATTCAAAACTGTCCTTATTGCCAGTACTATATTACTGGCAACAACCGCTTCAGCTACGGATTACCCACGGCCGATTCAGAAAGCGGTTGAAGCAGGTCTCAAGGTGGTGACCGATTTTGACACCCCCTCCGGACTTAAGGGCTGGGTGATGCAAAAAAATGGGCAGTATTCCATTGTTTACACTACCTCGGACGGCAAGTATTTAATAACTGGGTTGCTGATTGACAGTGATGGCAACAATCTTAACGCCGAGTATGCCCGGCAATATGTTCCAAAACCTGATTATGAGGCTGTATATAAACAATTAGGCAGAGTGGCATCCATTACTGAAGGCGCCAAGAATGACACAATTATGATTTATGTGTTCTTTGATCCTAACTGTGTTTTCTGCCATATGCTATGGAAAGCCATGCAACCTTACGAGCAGGCTGGTTTGCAAGTGCGCTGGATACCGGTAGCATTTCTTAAGAAAGATTCAGCTGACAAGGCGGTAGCCTTACTGACCGCCAAGGACCCGGTGGCAGCTGTAGCGGCCAATATGAGCAAGTTCAATAAGGATATTGAATCAGGTGGTATTGAGGCCGAGGCCAATTCGCCCCAGGATATGCTGGACAAAGTGAGTACCAACACGGAAATCATGAACCATTTTGGATCCAGTGGTACGCCAACTATCGTGTGGAAAGACAATGCTGGAAAGGTGCACGTTACCGACGGTATGCCACGACTTTCCCAATTGCCTGATATAACTGGTTTGCCAGAGCAAAAAATAGAAGACCCAGATTTAGCTCAATTCAAGTAAATATGCGGTGGCGTTCTTCGCAAGAAAAAAGCGAAGCAAAGGGTTTGTAGTCGAATGTGCGCCGCATTTCAGACGTAGCGAGAGAAACATCTCAACGGCGGCAACGGCCAATTTCCAGTAGCTTGGCACGACTTGACTGCAACTGCCAATTTGCAAGTGCCCAAGGCAGAAACCCCGGCTATTTTTTACGCGATTGATTTTTATAAAAAATATTAGCAATTGACATAGCTGCTTTCCAGTGCCCAAATTTATCGCTGATGGCCCGCCAATGAGGTATCTCAGGCAATTACTGTGTCTTGGATGCACCCGAATTTCCGCTGTTCCTACCGGTAAGTTTCTTTCCACTTTCAACTGGTAAACCAGTTTCCAGTTGCCACATTTCTTGATTCGTCGGATTTCAACTCCTGGTTATCCGAATGATTCATATGTGATTTATTCCTCGGTTCCAGCATGGCACGAAAGTTGTAATCAACTGGTTAATTCATGGCGGGCGTATCTGCCGGAATCCATCATGGTTGCGACCAGAACGAGAGAGGAGAATCGGAATGGCGATCGAGACGTTTTACGAGGTGATGCGGCGGCAGGGGATTACGCGCCGCAGTTTCATGAAATTCTGCAGCCTGACGGCTGCGTCACTGGGGCTGGCGCCAGCGTTTGCTTCCAAAATCGCCCATGCCATGGAAACCAAACCGCGCACACCGGTGATCTGGCTGCACGGGCTGGAATGTACCTGCTGTTCCGAATCGTTTATCCGCTCGGGGCACCCGCTGGCCAAGGACGTGGTGCTGTCCATGATTTCGCTGGATTACGACGATACGCTGATGGCGGCTGCCGGCTACCAAGCCGAGGCCATCATCGAAGAGGTCAAGAAAAAATACAAAGGCAATTACATCCTGGCGGTGGAAGGCAATCCGCCGCTGAATGAAGACGGCATGTACTGCATCCAGGGCGGACGCCCGTTTGTGGAAGTGCTGAAGGAAACCGCCGCCGATGCCAAGGCCATCATCTCCTGGGGCGCCTGCGCTTCCTGGGGCTGCGTGCAGGCGGCCAAGCCGAATCCGACTCAGGCCACGCCGGTGCACAAGGTGATCACCGACAAGCCCATCATCAAGGTACCGGGCTGTCCGCCCATTGCCGAGGTGATGACGGCCGTTATCACTTATATGCTGACGTTCGACCGTATTCCCGAGCTGGATCGCCAAGGGCGTCCCAAGATGTTCTACGGCCAGCGTATTCACGACAATTGCTATCGTCGTCCGCACTTCGACGCTGGCCAGTTCGTCGAGGAATGGGACGACGATGGCGCGCGCAAGGGTTTCTGCCTGTACAAGATGGGCTGCAAAGGGCCGACCACCTACAACTCCTGTGGCAACATGCGCTGGAACGGCGGGGTGTCTTTCCCCATCCAGTCCGGCCACGGCTGTATTGGCTGTTCGGAAGAAGGCTTCTGGGACAAGGGCGGGTTCTACAACCGCGTCACCAATATCAACCAGTTCGGCGTGGAAGCCAATGCCGACAAGATTGGCGGTACGCTGGCGGCAGTGGCCGTCGCGGGAGTGGCAGCCCATGCTGCGGTCAGCGCGTTAAGCCGCGCACGCGGCGGCAAGACCGATCAGAACAAGACCGATCAGAACCAGGGAGGTAAGTAATCATGGCAGCCTATGAAACCCAGGGCTTCAAGCTCGACAATTCCGGCAAGCGCGTGGTGGTGGATCCGGTCTGCCGCATCGAAGGCCACTTGCGGGTCGAAGTCAATCTCGACGCCAAGAACGTCATTACCAACGCGGTTTCCACCGGCACCATGTGGCGCGGGCTGGAAGTGATTTTGAAAGGTAGGGATCCGCGTGACGCCTGGGCCTTTACCGAGCGCATCTGCGGCGTCTGCACCGGTACTCACGCGCTGACTTCGGTGCGGGCGGTGGAAAATGCGCTGAATATCCAGATCCCGGAAAACGCCAACACCATTCGCAACATCATGCAGTTGAACCTGTATGTGCATGACCATCTGGTGCACTTCTATCACCTGCATGCGCTGGACTGGGTGGACGTGGTGTCGGCCTTGAAAGCAGACCCCAAAGCCACTTCGGACCTGGCGCAGAGCATTTCCGACTGGCCAAATTCTTCGCCCGGCTATTTCCGCGACGTGCAGAACCGGCTGAAGAAATTCGTCGAATCCGGCCAACTCGGCCCGTTCACCAACGGCTACTGGGGCAACCCGGCCTACAAGCTGCCGCCGGAAGCTAATCTGATGGCGGTGACGCACTACCTGGAAGCGCTGGATTTCCAGAAGGAAATCGTCAAGGTGCACACCATCTTCGGTGGCAAGAACCCGCACCCCAACTGGCTGGTGGGTGGCGTGCCGTGCGCCATCAACATCAATGATACCGGCGCACAGGCCTCGATCAACATGGAGCGCCTCAACTTGGTGAAGAGCATCATTGACCGCGCCAAGGAGTTCGTGGAAAAGGTCTACATCCCCGACCTGCTGGCGATTGCCTCGTTCTACAAGGGCTGGCTGTATGGCGGCGGCCTGTCGGGCAAGAACATGATGTCCTATGGCGACATCCCGCAGCGCGCCAATGATTACAGCGCGGCCAACCTGCTGTTCCCGCGCGGCGCCATCATTAACGGCGATCTTTCCAAGATACACGAGATTGATCTCAAGGACCCGGAACAGGTACAGGAGTTCGTCACGCACTCCTGGTACAAGTACCCGGACGAGACCAAGGGCCTGCACCCGTTCGACGGCATTACTGATCCCTACTATCACCCGGAAGGACCGAATTTCAAGGGCACGCGCACCAAGATCGAGGCGCTGGACGAATCCGCCAAGTATTCCTGGATCAAGGCGCCGCGCTGGCGCGGCAACGCCATGGAAGTCGGCCCGCTGTCGCGCATGGTGCTGGGTTACGCACAGCCCAAGCAGTTCCCGTTCATCAAGGAAACCATTGATGCCGTGCTGCACAAGCTGGACGTGCCGGTCACCGCGCTGTTCTCCACCCTGGGACGCACCGCCGCGCGCGGCATCGAGACCCTGTACTGCGCCGACCTCCAGGTGCAGCAGTTCGACAAGCTGATCGCCAACCTCAAGGCCGGCGATGCTTCCACCGCCAACGTCGAAAAGTGGGAACCCGCGACCTGGCCCAAGGAAGCCCAGGGCGTCGGTTTCACCGAGGCGCCGCGCGGCTCGCTGGGACACTGGATCAAGATCAAGGACACCAGAATCGACAACTACCAGTGCGTGGTGCCGACCACCTGGAACGGCGGTCCGCGCGACCCCAAGGGCCAGATCGGCGCTTTCGAGGCCAGTCTGATGAACACCCCGCTGGCGGTGGCCGACCAGCCACTGGAAATCCTGCGCACCCTGCACAGCTTCGATCCTTGTCTGGCATGTTCCACCCATGTCATGAGCCCGGATGGGGAAGAGCTGAGCAAGGTTACGGTACGCTAGGCCCCGGAAAAGGAGACTGCCATGTCTGTCGAGCTTGGAATCAACGGCGCCGCGGAAACCGCCGCCGGCAACACCGTGTACGTGTACGAAGCGCCGGTGCGTCTGTGGCACTGGATCAACGCCCTCAGCATCGTGGTGCTGGCGCTGACCGGCTACCTCATCGCCAGCCCACCGTCCAGCGTATCGGGCGAGGCCAGCGATAATTTCCTGATGGGCTACATCCGCTTCGCCCACTTTGCCGCGGCTTATATTTTCGCCATCGGCTTGCTGGTGCGCCTGTACTGGGCGCTGGTGGGCAACCACCACGCCAAGCAGCTGTTCCTGCTACCGATCAGCGATAAAAAATGGTGGGTGGGGATATGGCAAGAGATGCGCTGGTATTTGTTTCTGGAAAAACTGCCGACGAAGTACGTGGGGCACAACCCGCTGGCGCATCTGTTCATGTTTCTGTCCATGACCGTGGGTGGCGTATTCATGATTGTTACCGGCTTCGCGCTGTATGGCGAAGGCGCGCAGGATGGCCACTGGGCACACGCCCTGTTCACTTCCTGGGTGATCCCGCTGTTCGGCCAGAGCCAGACGGTGCATACCTGGCACCACCTGGTGGCGTGGGCCATCGTAATATTCATCATCATTCATATTTACGCGGCGCTGCGCTGGGAACTGATGTCGCGCCAGACCATGATCAGCACCATGATCAACGGCACGCGCACTTTCCGGGAGTAGCCGCATCGGGACATTGCGGTTATTTCTCCTTTAGCTGAAATGTCTTACGATGTGAGTCATAACGCGGGCGCCAAACGTCCGCGTTTTTTTTGGTCAGCATCGCGCGCACCCGCGCACCCCGGCCATTTTCTCGACAGCCGCTACCTGCGCCCCGGCGGCATCTCCCAAGGCCAGCTCGCCCAGGCGCTGGGCATCTCGCGCCGCCGCGTCAACGAACTGGTGTGCGGCAAGCGCGCCATCACGCCGGACACGGCGGTGCGGCTGGCACAGTTTTTCGGCACGGATGTAGCGTTCTGGCTGCAATTGCAATTTCAATGGGATGTTTATCAGGCCCGCCGTAGCTACTATCAAGCTCCGCGAGACGATGGTTGATCTGGCACCTGAACGCTATCACTCGTCATTCCGGCGGAGGCCGGAATCCAGTCCAGAATGAACAACGGCGCACTCGCTTGCAGTGCGCCGCATGGTTGATAGAATACGGCGTACTGGATTAAGGCGAGTACGCCCTACCGGGCTGACTTTCGGTACGATTCGAAAATGAAAATACTTTTTCTACAGCCTCGATAGGTGTGAACATGGATATCGTGAAGTTGATGGCATGCCTATTCGGGCTTGTTTGGAGTAGCGGCTCCTTTGGGGGTGCGACGCAGTATTTGTGTGTCGTGGATAAAATGACAGGTTTCTCTTATGATAAAAGCACAAACCAGTGGAAAGAGGCTAACTTTAAGGCAGACAAGAATTTCTTAATCACTCGTTCTACTAATCCAAAAATATCCTACGAGATTAAAGAGGTTGGTTCTGAAATTTCAACCTCATGGTGTGATGAGGATTTCAATGAGTCTGGCAATCTCTTTTGTAGAGGTTTTGGTGAATACCGTTTTAACAAAGACCATTTGCGCTTTCTTTACATTTACCCGATCGGTTACTGGGATGACGACAATAAAAGCGATCTCTTCAAAGAAGGTGACAACACTCCCGCTCTTGGCATTGGGAAATGTAGCCCTTTTTGAAACGTACGAAAGCCCGGTAGAGTGGGCAACAGGCTGTCTACGCAGTATCCAAATTCCAATCGCGCGGGCACAAAATCCGTGCCTACCCTACAACTGGCTGGCGGCGCAGTTATAGAAAACAAACTCTCACCAATGCACCATACTGGAAATAAAGTTTCCGATATGGTGCATCACCAGTATGGCCGATTCCGGCTAATCCACTGATTTTCTGCACTATTCCATTTGCCCTGCGTTGGCACGCAACCTGCTGTGTTACAGCACCCGTAACAAGCGTGCATTTTTATGAAACAAACCGAACTGCTGGTGCTTGGCATCGGCAATATCCTGTGGGCTGACGAAGGCTTTGGCGTGCGCTGCGTCGAAGCGCTCAACGCAGCTTATGAATTCGGCGACAAGGTGACGCTGATGGATGGCGGCACCCAGGGGCTTTATCTGTTGCCCTACATCGAGGACGCGCGCCGGCTGATCGTGTTCGATGCGGTGGATTACGGCATGGCGCCGGGCGAGATGGTGGTGGCGACGGACGACGACGTGCCGCGTTTTATGGGCGCCAAGAAGATGAGCCTGCACCAGACCGGTTTCCAGGAGGTCATCATGAGCGCGGCGCTGCTCGATCAGTTGCCGGAATCGCTGGTGCTGATCGGCGTGCAGCCGGAGCAGCTGGAGGACTACGGCGGCAGCCTGCGCGAGGTGGTCAAGGCACAAATCCAGCCCTCCCTCGATATTGCCTTGCAATGGATCACGCGCTGGGGCATCCCATATCAAAAACGCGAAACGCCGCTGACCTCAGGCGGATTGAATACCGCAGTACTGGAAATGGCGGCTTACGAGGCAGGGCGGCCCTCGGCCGAGGAGGCCTGCCGCATCGGCGACGACCGTATCCTGGCCGGAATGGCGAGGAGATAGCGCCGTGTGCCTGGGCATTCCGATGCAGGTCATCGAAATTGAAGGCGTCTTCGCCTGGTGCGACGGCCGCAACGGCCGGCAGCGCATTAACACTATGCTGGTGGGCGATGTGGGCCCCGGCGAATGGCTGCTGACTTTTCTCGATGCCGCGCGCGAAGTCATAGACGCCGAGCGCGCGGCGCAGATCAACGCGGCGCTGGACGCGCTGGAGCTGATCGCCAGCGGCAACGATTTCGAAAGCTGTTTTGCCGACCTGATTAACCGCGAGCCGCAACTTCCCGATTTTTTACGCAAGGACACCACCCCATGAGCGCATCTCCTGTCTGGACGCCGCCGCGTCCCGCCATCGGCCAGAACTTCAGCGGCCTGCTGGACAAGCTGGTTGAAAAACACGATTTGGCCGATCTTGATTCCGCCAGCTTCCAGGCTTTCATGGATGCGCCGGGCGACGGCATCGTGCTATTGGTCGAAGAGCCGGATCGCGCGCCAGAAAACTGGGATCTGGCGGTGATCTTCCCCGGCTTGCTGGCAGCAACCGGCGCCCAGCCGCGCGCCGCCGTGCTACGTCCGGCACAGACGGCGGCGCTGCAAGGCCGCTTCGGCATCAACCGTCTGCCGGCGCTATTGTTCCTGCGCGACGGTGGCTATGTCGGCGTCATCCAGGGCTTGCGCGATTGGAACGAGTACGTCATCGAATGCCAGGCCATGTTGCAGGCGCAGGCCAGTCGCCCACCCAGCATCGGTATCGCGGTCACAACGGACGCTTCGTCCAGTTGTCATTGAAAGGCTCACACACCATGAAAGAATTTCCTATCCCCGTCGTTCCCTTCGGCCCCGGTTCGCAGCCCGAGGAGGAAGAGGTCAATTTCCTGCCGATGCCGCGCGAGATGGAGACTTTTTCCATGCCCGCCCTCCAGCTCGAAGCCGACCCCGAAATTTTGGCCACGGCCTGTGACCTGTTGGAGCGCTTGCATAGCGCCATGCAGGGCGTGCCGGTGAACGGGCCCGACGGGCCGCGCATTGATCTGGGCGGGCTACCCCAAGCCGTGGTGGATTTGATCAACCAGTCGCTGGGGCATGGCGAAGTGAGCATCATGGTGCGCGAGCCGGTTGCTTGCCGCATCCAGGAAACCATTTTTGCCGGTATTTGGCGGGTGCAGGAACTGTCGCCACAGGACACGTTGCTGCGCGATACCCTGGTTGCCAGCGCCATCCCCTACATCGTGCAGCAATCCGCCCAACTGGCGGCCACCGGCGTCAAGGCGCCTCCGTTGCCGGACGGCATCATGAACGCACCGGCGGTACTAAACGAACTGCTGGATCAGTCACGCCGCTATCGCAACGGCCAGCCGGCGCATGTGGTCAATCTGTCGCTGCTGCCGATGTCGCCGCAAGACCTGGAGTATCTGGCCGAGGCGCTGGGCGCCGGGTCGGTGACCATGCTGTCGCGCGGTTATGGCAACTGCCGCATTACCAGCACCCGGCTGGCCCATGTGTGGTGGGTGCAGTACTTTAATAGCACGGACCAGATCATCCTCAATACGCTGGAAGTGGTGGACGTGCCCGAGGTGGCGCAGGCGGCGGCGGAAGACTATGCCGACAGCATCGAGCGCTTGGGTGAGTGGCTGTCGGTGATGCGGGAAGAAGTGGTCTGACTCGTGTTCGAAGGCTCCTACCTCGGCGATAGCGGCAAGCTGGATACTTCCATGCAACTGGAATGTGGCATCTGCTGGTGGGTGTACGATCCGGCGGCAGGCGACCCGGTATGGCATATCCCTGCCGGCACGCCGTTTTCCGCCTTGCCGGAGCACTGGCATTGCCCCAACTGCGACGCACCCAAACACAAATTTATGGTGGTCGAATGAGCGATCCATCAGCCAGGCTACAAGCCGTGTTTGAGAACATTGCCGCTATGCGCATGGTCGGCGTACCCATCCTCAACCCGGCGTTGCATGTCGAGGCAGTCGGTTTTCGCGAATGGCAAGGATACTGGATCGGTGTGCTGGTGACGCCGTGGATGATCAATCTGGTGCTGCTACCGGGCGATGATGCGCCATTGCAGCCGCTATGGCTGGACGAGAAGCAGACCTGGATGTTCCCCTCCGGCACCTACGAGTTCATGGGACTGAACGAGGATGCGCTTGGCCCATGCCACATCCGCCCGCTGATCTCGCCAGTAGCGGAATTTGCCAGCCACGAGGACGCGCTCGCCGTAGCCCGCGAAATCGCCGCAGCGTTGTTCCGCGAGGAGCAATCCGAGCAGGAACGTAGCGAGCAGTTGGCTGACATGGTTGAGGGCGCTCGGCTGAAAGGCGAATCGCTGGCCAATAAGCCGATTTCGCGGCGCGATTTTTTGCGCGCGTCGTTTCTGGGAAACTGAACTTGGCCGATGCCGGCAAGCTCAATCTGCGTATCGTCTGGGATGGGCAGGCGATCAGGAAAGTTGAAATTAGCTCCACGCGCCCGCAGGCCTACCGCCTGCTCAACGGCCAGGCGCCGGAGCAGGCGGTGCAAATGGCGCGACTGCTGTTCAATGTGTGTGGCAACGCGCAGGGCGCCGCCGCCACCGCGGCCATCGCCGCCGCGCAGGGCCAAGCCATCCCCGACCAGGCGGCGCTGGAGCGCGGTATCGCCTGCGAAGCGCTGCAGGAGCACTTGTGGCGCTTACTGCTGGATTGGCCCAAGCTGCTGGGGCTGCCGCAACAGCAGACAGATTTTGTGCGCTGGCACGGCTTGCTGCGTGGCATCGCGGCGGGACGGGGCGACATGAGCACCTTGCGCACGGAACTCGAAACCCGCTGGCTGGGGATGCCTGCCGCGGCGTGGCTGGCGCTGGTCAGCCTGGACGAGTTGCAAGCCTGGTGGCGCGCGAGCGATAGCCCGGCGGCCCAATTGCTGGCGGCGCTGGATAAACTGGATAGCGAGGCCGGATGGGATTGCGGCATTGCCGTGTTGCCAGCCTGGACGGCGGCGCAGGCGCTGCAAGCCTGCGGCGACGATCTGGATACGGATTTCGCCGCGCAGCCGCAGCACTGCGGACTCCCGGCGGAAACCGGCGCGCTGGGTTATTACGCGCAAACGCCGCTGTTGATTGATGTACTGCGGCAGCGGCCCTCCCGGCTACTGGCGCGCGCATTGGCCAGGATGCATGATGCCGTGCGAATCGCCGGAGAGGGGTATCATAAGCGCCTGGACAGCATCCAAGCTGAAGACGGCGCCGGGTTGGCCGTGGTGCGCACTGCGCGTGGCCTGTTGCTGCACCGGGTGCGGCTGGCGGCGGGGCGGGTGCGGGATTATTTAATCGTCGCCCCCACCGAATGGAACTTTCATCCGCGCGGGGCGCTGGCGGCGGGTTTGCAAGGAATGCCGGTGGACGATCGGGATGGATTGGCGCAACTGGTTGGGCTGCATGTGTTGTCGCTGGACCCGTGCGTGGAGTATGTCGTGGAGATTGGCCATGCATGAAATGTCGCTGGCGGAGGGCGTGCTGCAACTGATGGAAGACGCGGCGGCGTCCCAAGGGTTCAGCCGGGTGAAGACGGTGTGGCTGGAAATCGGCCAACTGGCTGCGGTGGAGCCGGAGGCGATGCGTTTCTGCTTCGATGCGGTGACGCGCGGGAGTATTGCCGAGGGCGCGGCGCTGGAAATTATCGCCTTGCCCGGCCAAGGCTGGTGCCTGCGCTGCGCGCGGACGGTGCCGGTCACCGAGCAATTCGGCGCTTGCCCGCAGTGCGGTAGCCATCAGATACAGCCGACCGGCGGGACGGAAATGCGGGTCAAGGAACTGGAAGTGGAATGACCACCCCGGCGCTTTGCGCCACCCCTCCTCAACATGAGGAGGGGAATAAAAGCGAGGGTGGTTTTCATCCCCTCCTGTTTTTAAGGAGGGGTGGCGCGTAAGCGCCGGGGTGGTCAGCAGGCAAGGGCGCCTGCGCTACAAGAATCAGGAGAACGGAAATGTGTACCACATGCGGATGCGGAACAGGCGAAACGAGAATCGACGGGCAGGCGCTGCAGCACGAGCATGGCAGGCATTACCATGTGCATGCCGATGGCACCGCGCACGACCACGACCATTCCCATGATCACCCTCACGATCACGATCACGAACATCCGCACACGCATGACCACGGTGGACTGCATTTCGGCCACGGCCCGGCGGCGGCCCATGCGCCCGGCATGAGTCAGGCGCGTATGGTCAAGATCGAGCGTGACATCCTGTCCAAGAACAACGCCTACGCCCGCGACAATCGCACCCACTTCGCCGACCACGGCATCTTCGCCCTCAACTTGGTATCCAGCCCCGGCTCCGGCAAGACCACGCTGCTGGTAAAAACCATCCGTGCCCTGCACGGCCGCTTGCCGCTGGCGGTAATCGAGGGCGACCAGCAGACCGATAACGACGCCGCGCGCATCCGCGCCACCGGTGCGCCGGCCCTGCAAATCAACACCGGCAAGGGCTGCCACCTGGACGCCCACATGGTGGGGCAGGCGCTGCAGCAACTCGGTTTGCAGGACGACAGCCTGTTGCTGATCGAGAACGTCGGCAACCTGGTGTGTCCGGCCAGCTTTGATCTGGGCGAAGCGCACAAGGTGGCCATTCTGTCGGTGACCGAGGGCGAGGACAAACCGCTCAAATACCCGGACATGTTCCAGGCGGCGGACCTCATGCTGCTCAACAAGTGCGACCTGCTGCCCTATTTGCAATTCGACGCCGATCTTGCCGTGGAAAACGCCCGTCGGGTGAACCCGAATATCCAGGTGATCCGCACCTCGGCCACCAGCGGCGAGGGCATGGACGATTGGCTGCAATGGATAGAAGCCGGTTGCCGCGAGGCCGCAGCCGCTCGTCAGCAGCGCATCGGTGCGCTCCAGGCCAGGGTGGCGGAACTGGAAGCCAAACTGGCGGCGGTGCAGGGATAACCCATGGGCGTTGCCGCCATCGCCACACGCACCTCCGACTGCATCGCCCACACGGTGGCGCTGCCGCGTGCCGTCGCGCCGGTGCTGGCCATGGGCGCATGGTTCAAGAATACGCTGTGCGTCACTTCCGGGTGCGAGGCGCACATCAGCGCCAACCTCGGCGACCTCGATACGCCGGAAGCCTGCCGCGCCCATGAACAAACCGCCCATGCGCTGCTCGATTGGCTGGGCGAAACGCCGCGCGCCATCGCCCACGACCTGCATCCCGATTTCCACTCCAGCCGCTACGCCGCGCAACTCGCCAACGATTTGCAGATTCCGCTGATTCCGGTGCAACACCACCACGCCCACATCGCCGCCATCTGCGCCGAGCATGGCATTGACCAGCCGGTACTGGGTCTGGCGCTGGACGGCGTCGGCCTGGGTACGGACGAGACCGCTTGGGGCGGCGAACTGCTGCGGGTGGAAGGCGCCGGATTCAGCCGCCTCGGGCATCTGCGCCCGCTGCCGCTGCCCGGCGGCGACCGCGCCGCGCGCGAACCGTGGCGCATGGCGGCCGCTGCGCTGCACCAACTGGGGCGCAATGAGGAAATCGTGACGCGCTTCCCAAATGAGGCCGGCGCGCCTACCGTGGCCGCCATGCTGCAACGCAACCTCAACTGCCCGCGCACGTCTAGCACCGGGCGCCTGTTCGACGCCGCCGCCGGGCTGCTCGGCATCTGTCCCCGGATGGAATTCGAGGCGCAGGCGGCGATCCTGCTGGAACGCGCGGCGAAAGAATATGGTGCTGTGACGCCGCTGGCGCAAGGCTACAAGCTGGCTGCGGATGGCGTGCTGGATTTCTCCCCGCTGCTGGCCGTGCTGGCGGACTGCAATGATGCGCTTTATGGCGCGGCGCTGTTCCACGCCACGCTGGCTGATGGGCTGGCACAGTGGGCAGCACATGCCGCGCAGCAACAAGGCATAGATATCATCGTCCTGGGCGGCGGCTGCTTCCTCAACGGTGTGCTGACGCAGGCGCTGGAATCCGCCCTGGTCGCACAGGGGATGGCCGTGCTCAAGGCACGGAAACTGGCGCCGGGCGACAGCGCCATCGCCCTGGGGCAGGCTTGGGTTGCCCTCAACCAACTCGTACAAGAAATCCACTGACATGTGTCTCGCCATCCCCGCCCGCATCGAGCAGCTCACCGCACCGGGCAGCGCCATTGTCAACTTGGGCGGCGTGCGCAAGGAAATCTCGCTGGCGCTGGTGGAGGATGCCGCGGTCGGCGATTACGTCATTGTGCACGTCGGCTATGCCCTGCAAAAGCTGGATGAGGAGGAAGCCGAGCGCACGCTGGCGGCCTTCGCCGAGATGGGCGAGCTGGATGAGTTGCGCGAGGAACTGGAGAACTCTGGCACATGAAATACGTGGATGAATTCCGCGACGGCGAACTGGCCAAGACCATCGCCGCCAATATCGCGCGCGAGGCCAAGCCCGCCCGCAACTACCGCCTGATGGAGTTCTGCGGCGGCCACACTCACGCCATTTCGCGCTACGGCATTGCCGACCTGCTGCCGCCCAATGTGCGCATGATCCACGGCCCCGGCTGCCCGGTGTGCGTGCTGCCCATCGGCCGCGTGGATCAGGCCATCCGCCTGGCGCGTGATTTCGGCGTGATCCTGTGCACCTACGCCGACACCCTGCGCGTGCCGGCTTCTGACAATCTATCGTTGCTCAAGGCCAAGGCGCGCGGCGCCGACGTGCGCATGGTGTATTCCACCCAGGATGCGCTGAAGGTCGCGCGCGATAATCCGGGGCGCGAGATGGTGTTCCTCGCCATTGGCTTTGAAACTACCACGCCGCCTACCGCCGTTGCCGTCAAACAGGCCGCCGCCGAGGGCCTGCAAAACTTCAGCATCCTGTGCGACCACGTGCTGACCCCGGCGGCGATGCACGCCATCCTGGCGGTGGAACAGGGCGTGCCGCTGGACGGCTTCGTCGGCCCGGCGCATGTCTCCACCGTGATCGGCAGTAAGCCCTATGAACCCTTCGCCGACGACTATCACAAGCCGGTGGTCATCGCCGGCTTCGAGCCGCTGGACGTGATGCAGGCGATTTTGATGCTGATCCGCCAAGTCAACGACGACCGGTCGGCGGTGGAAAACGAATTCACCCGCGCCGTGACGCGCGAGGGCAATTTGAAAGCCCAGGCCATCGTGGACGAAGTGTTCGAGCTGCGCGACAGCTTCGAATGGCGCGGCCTTGGCAGCGTACCGGCCAGCGCGCTGAAATTACGCGCCGAGTACGCCGCTTTCGATGCCGAGCTGAAATTCGACGTCGGCTACGTGCCGGTGCCCGACAACAAGGCCTGCGAATGCGGCGCCATCCTGCGCGGCGAAAAGCGCCCGCAAGACTGCAAGATTTTCGGCACTGCCTGCACGCCGGATAACCCGGTCGGCTCCTGTATGGTGTCGTCGGAGGGCGCATGTGCCGCGCACTATACCTATGGCCGTTTCCGCGAGATTCCGGTGGCGGCGGAGGCCGCAGCATGATGTTGAGCGGCGCGCTGCTGGGCATCCTAGAAGAGGCCGGCATGGCGATCATGACCATGACCGAGGGGCTGGATGAGGAAGAGTTCTTCGCCACCCGTTTGACCCGGCAGGAAGTGCTGCGGCAGATGCGCGTTATGGCGGAAACTGCCGCCAACGTGCCGCATGAGGTCAAGACGCAAATGGCGGAAATCGACTGGGCGGGCTGGTCGGTGCTGGGGCTGCAACTTGAAACTGGCGGCGGTTCCGAGCGCGAGGCGTTGTGGTTCGGCGTGCGCTCGCTGGTGCCGGCGTTGTTGATGTGGCTGCGGGTGTATCGCCAGAACCAGCCCGAATTTTTTGCGTTTACGGCATGAAAAAACCTTACACCAGACCCCTGGACATCAAGCACGGCCGCGTGGATATGAGCCACGGCAGCGGCGGACGCGCCATGGCACAGCTGATCGAAGAGTTGTTCGCGGCGGCGCTGGGCAACGCATACCTGGCGCAGGGCAACGACGGCGCGCTGTTACCAGAGGCAAAAGGCCGGTTGGTAATGGCGACCGACAGCCATGTGGTGTCGCCGCTGTTTTTCGCCGGCGGCGACATCGGTTGCCTGTCAGTGCATGGCACCATCAACGATGTCGCCGTGATGGGCGCGCAACCGCTGTACTTGGCGGCTGCGTTCATCCTGGAAGAAGGCTTCCCGCTGGCTGACCTCAAGCGCATTGTAGAGAGCATGGCACAGGCCGCGAAAGAAGCCGGCGTGCCGGTGGTGACCGGCGATACCAAGGTGGTGGAGCAGGGCAAGGGCGACGGCGTGTTCATCACGACGACAGGCGTTGGTGTGGTGCGTGAAGGCGCGGCGCTGTCCGGTGATCTGGCGCGGCCGGGCGACAAGATATTGCTGTCCGGCAGCATAGGTGACCACGGCATGGCCATCCTTTCCCAGAGAGAAGGCCTGAGCTTCGACGCGCCGATTGTTTCCGACACTGCCGCGTTGCATCATTTGATTGCCGCCATGCTGGACAGCGGCGCGGCCATCAAGACCCTGCGCGACCCTACACGCGGCGGCCTCGCCACCACCCTTAACGAAATCGCCAAGCAGTCGGGCGTGGGCATGATGCTGCACGAATCCGCCATCCCGGTGAACGCACCGGTGGAAGCAGCCTGCGAGTTCCTCGGCCTCGATCCGCTGTATGTGGCCAACGAAGGCAAGCTGATCGCGATTTGCGCGGCGCAGGATGCCGAGAAACTGCTTGCCGTGATGCGTACCCATCCGCAGGGCGAGCGCGCCGCCATCATCGGCGAGGTGTTGGAAGACGCCCACGGTTTCGTGCAGATGACCACCAAGCTGGGCGGCCGCCGCGTGGTGGATTGGCTGGCGGGCGAACAGCTGCCAAGAATTTGTTGATGGGTGCACAAGGATGAAAGCTTTACCAACTGTATTGGTGATCGATGATGAAGTCCGCTCGCAGGAATCGCTGCGGCGCACGCTGGAAGAGGACTTCACGGTCTTTACCGTATCCAGCGCGCAGGAAGGCCGCGCGGTGATGGAGCGCGAGCTGGTGCAGGTGGTGTTGTGCGACCAGCGCATGCCGGAAACCACCGGCGTGGAGTTCCTAAAAGAAGTGCGCGAACGCTGGCCGGACACGGTGCGCATCATCATTTCCGGTTATACCGAAACCGAGGACATCATTGCTGGCATCAACGATGCCGGTATCTATCAATACCTGCTCAAACCCTGGCACCCGGATGTGTTGCTGCTGACGGTACGGGCCGCCGCCCAGCTGTACGACTTGCAGCAGCAGACCCAACGCATGAACCTGGAATTGCGTACCGCCGAGCCGGTGTTAAGGAAACGCGTAGAGGCCAAGCAGGAAAAGTTGCAGGGGCATTACGAGTTTTCGCGCATTACCCGTGGTGCCGCCAGCCCGCTCAACAAGGTGGTGGATCTGGCGGCGCGCGTGGCAGACTGCGACATCTCGGTACACATTTCCGGCGAATCCGGCACCGGCAAGGAGTTGCTGGGGCGTGCTATCCATTATGCCAGCCCGCGCGCCGGGCGCGCTTTCGTCATCGAAAACTGCGGCGCCATGTCCGATACCTTGCTGGAATCCGAACTGTTCGGCCACAAGCGCGGCAGCTTCACCGGCGCCTTCGAGGATCGCATCGGGCTGTTCGAGCAGGCCGACGGCGGCACCATTTTCCTCGACGAAATCGGCGACACCTCGCCGGCATTCCAGGTCAAGTTGCTGCGCGTGTTGCAGGAGGGCGAAATCCGCCCGGTCGGTAGCTCGCGCTCGAAAAAAGTGGATGTACGCATTATTTCCGCTACCAACCGCGAGCTGGAGGACGAGGTCAGGCAAGGGCGTTTCCGTGCCGACCTCTACTACCGCCTGACGCAGTTCGTGCTGCCGCTGCCGCCGCTACGCGAGCGCAAAATGGACATCCCCTTGATCGCCTTCGACCTGCTCAGCACAGCGGCGCAAGGCATGGGCAAGGATAGCGCCGGCTTCACCCCGGAAGCGCTGGACTGCCTGACCAGCTACCACTGGCCAGGTAACGTGCGCGAGCTCTACAACGAAATCCTGCGCGCCCTGATGTTGGCCGACAGCCTGCATATCGGCGCACACCTGTTCTCCCCGCGGGTGTTGCAAGCTGCGCCGGAAGAGGATGCGCCTGACATGAGCCTACTGACCGGGTTGGACGGCGCGCTCAAGGAGCGTATGGAGGCGCTGGAAGCGCGCGTGTTGCGCGAAACCCTGATCCGCCACCGCTGGAACAAGACCCGCGCCGCGACCGAACTAGGGCTGTCGCGCGTGGGTTTACGCGGTAAACTGGCACGCTACGGTCTGGATAAAAAGGCATGAGCGAACCACTCAACCTGCTTTGGCTGCAATCCGGCGGCTGCGGCGGCTGTACGCTGTCGCTGCTCAACGCCGACTGCCACAACCTGTTCGACACACTGGCCGGCTGCGGCATTCGCCTGCTGTGGCATCCCTCGCTGTCCGAGCAAAGCGCGCAGGAAGCGCGCAAGATACTGGAAGACTGCGCCAGCGGCGCCACGCGCCTGGACATCCTGTGCCTGGAAGGTGCGGTGCTGCGCGGGCCGCACGGCAGCGGCGGGTTTCACCGCAGCGCCGGGAACGAGCCGATGATGGCGCTGCTGGAACGACTGGCGCGCGTCGCCCGCCATACCGTGGCGGTGGGCAGTTGCGCGGCGTTCGGCGGCGTTACCTCTGGCGGCTGTAATCCGGCCGATGCCTGCGGCTTGCAATTCGAGACCGATACGCCGGGCGGTCTGCTGGGCAAGGATTACCGCGCGGCAGACGGCCTGCCGGTGGTCAATATCGCCGGCTGCCCGACCCATCCCAATTGGGTAATCGAGAGCCTGGCGGCGCTGGCTTCCGGCCTGTTGAACGAGCATGGGCTAGACAGCTTGCAGCGTCCACGCCTGTATGCCGACCACCTGGTACACCATGGTTGCACCCGCAACGAATATTACGAATTCAAGGCCAGCGCGCACAAGCCGTCCGACCTCGGCTGCCTGATGGAAAACATGGGCTGCAAGGGCACGCAGGCGCATGCCGATTGCAACATCCGTCTGTGGAACGGCGAAGGCTCCTGCACGCGCGGCGGCTATGCCTGCGTATCCTGCACCGAACCCGGCTTCGAGGAACCCGGCCACCCGTTCGCCGAAACCCCCAAGTTTGCCGGCATCCCGATCGCCCTGCCGACCGACATGCCCAAGGCCTGGTTCCTGGCGCTGGCCTCCTTATCCAAATCGGCCACGCCCAAGCGTGTCAAGCAGAACGCCGAAGCCGATCATCAGGTCGTTACCCCTGCGGTAAAAAGGACACGCTGGAAATGACCTCCCGCCGCGTGGTTGGCCCCTTCAACCGCGTCGAGGGCGACTTGGAGGTGACGCTGGAGATCGCCGACGGGCGGGTCGGCGCGGCTTACGTCAATTCCCCCATGTACCGCGGTTTCGAACAGATATTGCAGGGCAAGCATCCGCTCGACGCCTTGGTCTATGTGCCACGCATCTGCGGCATCTGCTCGGTAGCACAGTCGGCGGCGGCGGCGTTGGCACTGGCCGATGCTATGGGGTTGCAAGCACCAGACAATGGCCGGCTGGCGGCCAATCTCACCCTGGCGGCGGAAAACCTGGCCGACCATCTCAGCCATTTCTACCTGTTCTTCATGCCGGACTTTGCGCGCGAGGCTTATCGCGACCGGTCGTGGTTCGCCGCGACGGAAGCGCGCTTTAAGGCGGTGACGGGCAGCGCCACCACCGATGCGCTGCCGGTGCGCGCCAAGTTCATGCACCTGATGGGTTACCTCGCCGGCAAATGGCCGCACACGCTTTCGCTACAACCGGGCGGCTCGGCACGTCCACTGGAACAGGCGGAGTTGCTGTGGATTGCTATCTTGCTGGCGGAGTTCCGTACTTTTCTGGAGCGCACCTTGTTCGGCGACCGGCTGGAGGCGGTGGCGGCGCTGGACTCAGAGGCCGCCTTGCTGCGCTGGCTGGAGCCGCGTGCGGCCCAGGCCGATCTGCCGCGGTTCCTGGCCCTGGCCTACGATCTGCAATTGCACCGGCTGGGACACGCGACTGACCGCTTTATGAGTTACGGTGCTTATCATGATGGCAACGCAGCGCTTTTCCCTGCCGGCGTTTGGGACGGTGGCTTGCAGGCGCTGGACGTTTCTTCTATTCGCGAGGATATCTCGCATAGCTGGATGGACGGCGATGTCGCGCTGGCGCCAGCCGAAGGCCACACCCTGCCGCAGCCGGACAAGCTGGGAGCTTATTCCTGGTGCAAGGCGCCGCGCCTGGGCGGCCGCGTGGTGGAGACTGGTGCGTTGGCGCGACAGATGATGGCCGGGCACCCCTTGGTGCGCGATCTGGTGGCGCGCCACGGCGGCAGCGTTACCGCACGCGTGGTGGCAAGGCTGCTGGAGATCGCCCTGGTGTTGCCGCAGATGGAACGCTGGGTAAAGGAAATCCGCCCCGGCGCGCCGTTTTGTCTGCCTGACTTGCCAGTAAGAAGCGCGCATGGCGTAGGGCTGGTGGAGGCCGCGCGCGGCAGCCTGGGGCACTGGCTGGAAGTGCGCGACGGCAAGCTGCACAACTACCAGATCATCGCCCCGACCACCTGGAATTTCTCGCCGCGCGATGCGGCGGGTGAGCCGGGCGCGCTGGAACAGGCGCTGGTTGGCGTGGCGGCGGCAGCGCAATCCGACGATGCGCCGGTGGCAGTGCAACACGTGGTGCGCTCATTCGATCCGTGCATGGTATGCACAGTGCATTAGGAGAGCAAGGATGGAACGCTTCACCATTTCCCTTGACGAGAACCTGGCTACGGAATTCGACCGGTTGATCCGCGAGCGCGGTTACCAGAACCGCTCCGAGGCGGTGCGCGACCTGTTGCGCGGTCGGCTGGATACGCTGCGCATCCAGCAGGCGCAGGCGCCTTACTGCGTGGCCAGCTTGTCCTACGTTTTCAACCATCACGAACGTGATCTGGCGGAGCGGCTGACCGAATTGCAGCACCAGCACCACGACCTGGTGGTGGCTTCCACCCATGTGCACCTGGATCACGACAACTGCCTGGAAACCGCCCTCCTGCGCGGCAAGACGGAAGCGGTGCGGCGCTTTGCCGATGCACTGACGGCGGAGCGCGGCGTGCGCCACGGCCAGCTCAACCTGGTGCCGGTGGAGATGGAAGGCGGCCACCAGCACCATCATCATCTTCACCCCAATACCTGATGGAACACGGCGAATCTTCCACGTTCGAGAACCTGGCGCAGGCGACACCGCCCGACGCCCTGTCCGAATCCACCTGGATCGAGGTGATCCACAAGATGGACGAGGTTTACAACGAGCTACTGCAATACGAGGTGGCGCTGGAAGAAAAGAATGCAGCGCTGGAGGAGTCGCAGCAGTTCATTTTCAGTGTGCTCACCGCGATGTCGGACTTGCTGGTGGTGTGCGACCGCCACGCCGTGATTGAGGAGGTCAACCAGGCGCTGGTAGTGTTTACCGGCAAGCGCGAGGACGAGCTGAAGGGAGCAAAACTGGCCAGCTTGTTCGCCGATGCCGTTTCGTGCGTGGCGGCGGAGCAGGTGATGAAGCGCCTTGCTGCGGAGCCGGCGCATGACCTGGAATTACAGTTCCTCACGCGCGATGCCACAGCCACACCGGTGGCGCTCAACTTCACACCGCGACTGTCGGGCGCCGGCAAGTTGCTGGGCGTGGTCATCACCGGCCGCCCGGTGGGCGAACTGCGGCGCGCCTACCAGGCGCTGCGTGAGGCGCACGACCAGCTCAAGCGCACCCAGCAGCAGTTGTTGCAATCGGAAAAGATGGCGTCGCTGGGGCGGCTGGTGGCCGGGGTGGCGCATGAACTCAACAACCCGATCAGCTTCGTGCTGGGCAACGTACACGCCATGCGGCGCTATACCACGCGCCTCGAGCGCTATCTGGAAGCGGTGCATGCCGGCGAAGGCCGTGAGGCGCTGGCCGCGCTACGCGCCGAATTGCGCATAGACCGCATCCTGGAAGACCTGGCGCCGTTGCTGGACGGCGCCATCGAGGGTGCCGAACGCACGCGTGACATCGTGGATGGCCTCAAGCGCTTTTCCGCAGTGGATCGCAATGAGAATATGGAATTCAACCTGGCCGAGATCATCGAGCGCTCGGTGCATTGGGTGACGCGCGCCACGCCACCCAGCTTCCGCGTGGAGATGGAATTGCCGGAGCAATTGCCGGTGGCGGGGTCGCCGGGGCAGATGCAGCAGGTCATCATCAACTTGGTGCAGAATGCCGCCGATGCTACCGATGGCCTGCCTGCCCCCATGCTGGCGGTGCATGCCAATATGGAGAATGGCGAAATCATCGTGGTGTTCCGCGACAATGGCCCCGGCATAGCGCGGGAGGCGCTGGACAAGATTTTCGACCCGTTTTACACCACCAAGGCAGTGGGCAAAGGCACTGGCCTCGGGCTGTCCATTAGCTACGGTATTGTCGAACGCCACGGCGGCAAACTTTCCGTCGAAAACGCGGAAGAGGGTGGGGCGGCATTCGTGCTGCGGCTGCCGGTGGTCTCCTGAGTTGGAAAGTTGGCTTCCGTTTCATAACCCCCGGTGGTAACAAAAAATTTCCTGCCGGCCGGAAATGCTGCCATACCAACTCCGAAGTTTTTAGCGACAGTTTATAAATCATCGGCTTATCGAAAGCGCCAGCGAGCTAGGGGCCTGATAGTTGGCTGGCATGCTTCTTGTTAAGAAGAGATAGATAAAACTTCATACTGGGGTTGGCATGGGAAACGCCTTTTATCCTTTGGTCGCACTGGCCTTGGTGCTGGGGGCTAAACATGGGCTGGATGCCGACCATCTGGCAACCATCGATGGGCTGACCCGGTTCAATACTGCCGCTGGCCGTTCCCGTCTAGGGCGCTGGTGTGGCTTTTTGTTCTCCATAGGTCACGGGACCGTGGTCTGTGTGTTCGCGGTGGTGGCCAGCCTGCTGTTTCGGCAGGTGGCGATGCCCGGCTGGCTGGATAGCGTGGGCGCCTGGGTGTCCACCTTTTTCCTGCTGGCTCTCGGTGCGCTCAACCTGTATTCGGTGTTTTCCACGCCGGCGCACGAGATGGTCAGTCCGCTGGGCCTGAAAGGCCGTTGGCTGGGCCACCTCAACCATGCCGGCCATCCGGCGCTGGTGGCGCTGGTTGGCGCGCTGTTCGCTATTTCTTTCGACACGCTTTCCCAGGCCGCGCTGTTTTCCGCGGCTTCCACTCATTTCGGCGGCGCTATCTATGCGCTGGTGCTGGCGCTGTGCTTCATGTTTGGCATGATGGTGACCGACGCCGCCAACGGCCTGTGGATTTCCCACCTGCTACGGCGTGCCGATGCCACCGCCAGAACCACCTCACGCATCATGGGGCTGACCGTGGCCATGCTCAGCCTAGGTGTGGCCGCGCTTGGCCTGTCGCGCCGTTACCTGCCGCAAGCCGCCGCCTGGCAGGAAGAGCGTGAACTGGCTATTGGTTTGGTCGTCATCGCCGTGGTTGCGGTGAGCTTTCTTGTTGCCCGTTACTGGCCCAGGCGCGCAGTCGTTACAATCTGATCGCCTTTACAATTCACACCCCTGTTTCGCTTTCCATCACCTTTCTCTTTGTCGCAAACGTGACATCGATGCACTTTCGGGTGCTAGCTGAATAGTGCTTGATTTACCAACCATTTGATTGCGTTATAAATATATGCGATGGCATGAAATCCGCTTAGTTTTTGCACGCCGATGTATACTTTAGTTTATTTCAGTGCTTACGGAGTGTATTCATGACCAGCCATACAGACCTAAAAATAGTCGGCTCCCTGGCTATGGGTAGAGATGACCAGAACATGTTAAGCGACAAGCGCATCGCCTTGCTGGAAAAGATCGGCGAGTGCGGCTCGATCACGCAGGCGGCCAAGGCGGTTGGTTTGAGCTACAAGGGCGCCTGGGACACGGTGGATGCCATGAACGTCATGATAGGCGAAGCCTTGATCGTCACCGTGACCGGGGGCAAGGGCGGGGGTGGGGCGCAGTTGACGGCAACCGGCATCCGCATCGTGGATGCCTACCGTGCCTTGCGGCGCGAGCAAATGCGCTTTCTGCAGGCCGCCAGCGCGGGAATAGAAGATTTCGATAACGTGTATCAGATGATCAGGAGGTTGTCCGTGAAAACCAGTGCCCGTAACCAGTTTTTCGGCAAAGTGAGTGCCATCAAGCAAGGCCCTGTCAATGTGGAAGTCGAACTGACGCTCACCGGCGGCGACAAAATCCACGCTGTCATTACCCATGATGGGCTGGACAATCTCGGCCTCAAGATCGGCGGCGAGGCATGGGCGCTGGTCAAGGCCAGCTGGATCATCCTGGCCCTGCCCGATGCGGCGAGCAAGGTCAGTGCGCGCAACAAGCTGATCGGCAAGGTGGCGCGCATCACGTCGGGCAGTGTCAATACTGAAGTGGTGCTGCAATTGGACGGCGGCAATACGGTCAGCGTAGTCATCACCAACGACGGCGTGGCCAGCCTGGGTCTGGCCGAAGGGGTTGAGGTTTGCGCGGTATTCAAGGCCAGCAGCGTCATCATGGGCGTAACCGAGTAAGTTTTTGTTTATCGTTATGTAGTTGAGTTTATTTTGATTGTTTTTAAAGGAGAGTTGAAATGCCACGAGTGCATCAATTGAAATGGGCGGTATTGCTGGCGCTGTATGCCAATGTCGCCAATGCCGGCGACGATGGCGATCGGATTGCCCAGTTGCAGAAGATGCTGGAAGCACAGCAAAAGCAGATGCAGGCGCAGCAAGCACAAATGCAGGCATTGGCAGATGAGCTGAAAGCGTTGCGGCAAAAGCCGGCAGCGGTTACCAGCAAAGGCGGCGCGCCGGAGAAACAGATCGAGCAGCAGCAATGGCAAATCAACGCCATGGCGGACGAGGTGAAGGCCTTGCAGGATGCCCGGGGCAAGAGTACCGGCAACCCGATGTACGCCAATTTCAAGGACGGCCTGGTATTCGAGGATGGCAGCGGAAACTGGAAGCTGCAATTCAACGGCCGGGTACAGACCGACTACCGCAACTACGACCCCGGATGGAAGGCCGACACCTTCAGCGTCCGCCGCGCCCGCTTGGGCGGCACTTTCAGCTTTCTCCAGGACTTTGCCGTACGTGTTGAAGGCGAATACGCCAACACCAATGACGGCAGCAAAGGCTCTACCGCGCTGACCTACGGCTACCTCGACTACACCCGCTGGGCCAGCGCCAAGATACGTGCCGGCCAGTTCAAACCATTCTTCGGTCTCGAGCGCACCTACAGCACTAACTTCACCGACTTCACCGAGCTCTCGCTTGCCACCAACAACGGCTCCGTATTCAACTCCACCTACGACCGTGGTGTCATGCTGTACGGCGATCCCTTACCCTGGCTCAACTACAACGCCTACGCCATCAACGGTACCGGGCAGAACAACGACGACGTCAACAACGTAAAGGATGTTGGTGGACGTATCGATGCCAACTTCGCCAGCCTGGCTGGCATCAAGGATAGCGTCATTGACGTCGGTGCCTCCTATAGCACCGGTAGCCTCGGTTTCTCCTCCTCCACCGCCAGCCTCACCCAAGCCACTGAAGCCAACGGCGCCACCTTCTTCAGTGTGAGCAATCTCGGATTGGGCAACCCCAGTCCTACCTCCCACCGCACACGCTGGGGGCTGGAAACCGCGCTTACCGATGGCCCGGTTAAACTGCAATCGGAATACATCGGCTCCAACCTGCAAGGCTGGCAGGGCAACACTTATTTCGACAACGACATCAAGAACTGGTATGCCGACCTGATGTGGATGGTGACGGGGGAAAGTTATGCCGACGTCTACAAGAGCGGCGTCTTCGGGCGTATCCGGCCTAAGCACAATTTTGACAAGGATGGTTGGGGCGCGCTTGAACTGGGGCTGCGCTACAGCAACTTCGATGCTTCCGACTTCAACAACATGTTGGCCAATTCGACGGCCGCCTGCAAGACCGGAAAGGCGAGTTCTACTGCCACCTGTTATACCAGCAAGGCCGATGCCTGGACGGCGGGGGCCAAGTGGATACTCAATCCTAATGCGCGCTTGGTACTGAACTACGTGTACACCAACTTCGATACGCCTATCATCCAAAGCGGCCACAAGAGTGACAACGAAAACGCCGTGGTGCTGCGCGGGCAGTTTGATTTCTAAGCAGCTTGTGTTTGCCTACTTTTGATGGTTTTATAGGAGTTGAAAATGAAAAACATGAAATTATGGTTATTGGCAGTCCTGCTCTCCGTTTCCGGGCATGTCCTGGCGGCTGAGCCGCTTACCGTGGCGATTGCCGCCAACCTCAAGTATGTGTTCGACGACCTGGCGGCCGAGTTCAAGAAAGAAACCGGCATCGAGGCGCAAGGCGTACCCAATGCTTCCGGCAAAATTGCGACGCAAGTGCGTAACGGTGCGCCGTTCGACGTATTCATGTCAGCCGACATGGAGTTCCCTGAGGGACTTTACAAGGAAGGCTATGTGATTACGCCGCCCAAGCCCTATGCCTACGGCCTGCTGGTGTTGTGGACGCAAAAGGATGTGGACTTGAGCAAGGGTGTGGCGGGGCTGGTAGATGCTAGCGTGGGCAAGGTGGCCATCGCCAATCCCAAGGTGGCGCCGTATGGCAAGCAAGCGCTGAAGGCGCTGGATTACTACAAAGTGCGCGCCGCGGTGGAACCCAAGCTGGTGTATGGCGAGAGCATTACCCAGGTTAGCCAGTATGTGGACAGCAAGGCGGCGGATGTGGGTTTCAGCGCCAAATCCATCGTGCTTGCGCCGGAAACGGCGGGCAAGGGCAAGTGGGTGGAAGTGCCGGCGGAAAGCTACGAGCCGATCGCGCAAGGGGTGGTGATCCTCAAGCATAGTTCCGAAGTCAATGGCGACGCTGCTCGCAAGTTCTATGGCTTTGTGTTGTCGGACAAGGCGCGCGCCATTTTTGCCAAGAATGGGTACAAGCTCCCTTGAACAAACTGAAAGGACAAATCGCTGCCATCGAGTGCAACAGCCATATGTCGCTGGTGGATGTGGCGGTGGGCGGCGATGTGTTTACTGCGACGCTGCTGGAAACGCCGGACACGGCGGCCTATCTCAGGCTAGGTGCCGATGTCACGTTACTGTTCAAGGAAACCGAAGTGTCGCTGGCGAAGAACCTGAGCGGCCTTATCAGCCTGCGCAACCGTTTCCCCGCTACTGTGGCTAGCATAGAGCGCGGCGACATCATGAGCGTAGTGGCGCTGGATTACGCCGGCCTGCCACTGATGAGCGTCATCACCACGCGCGCCGTGAATCGCCTGCAACTGGCGGTGGGCGACACGGTGGAAGCCTTGGTCAAGGCCAATGAAATCGCGTTGATGGCAGGCCATCATGACGGTTGACTGGCAGCCGCTACTACTTACTTTCAAGCTGGCGTCGGTGACGACGGCCATCCTGTTCTGCATCGGCGTGCCGTTTGCCTGGTGGCTGGCCAATGCTCGCATCCGCTTCAAACCGGCGGTCGAGGCGTTGGTCGCCATGCCGCTGGTGCTGCCGCCATCGGTGCTGGGCTTCTATCTGCTGCTGGCGTTCAGCCCGGAGCATTGGTTCGGCCACTGGCTGGATCGCGTGGCTGGACTCAAGCTGGCGTTCAGCTTTCAGGGGCTGGTGGTAGCCTCGGTGATCTTCAGCTTTCCTTTCCTGGTGCACCCGATCCAGGCCGCTTTCCAGAACCTGCCGCGCTCGTTCACCGATGCTGCGCGAGTGCTGGGCAAATCCGACTGGCAGATTTTCCTGCGTGTGCTGCTGCCCAACATCAAGCCGGCGCTGCTGTCCGGTACCGTGCTGGCCTTCGCCCATACCGTGGGCGAATTTGGCGTGGTGCTGATGATAGGCGGCAACCTGCCCAATCAGACTCGCGTGGCGTCGATCGCCATTTACGATGAAGTCGAATCACTCAACTACGCCGCCGCCAATTTCTATGCCGGCGTACTGTTTGTGCTGTCGTTCCTGATCCTGTTGGTGGTTTACATGGTCAACCGCAGGGCGCCGAAATGATCCGGGCGACGCTAAAAAAGCGGCTGCATGGCGCACAAGGTGAGTTTGATCTGGCCGCCAGCCTGGAAGTCGCCGCGGGCGAATTCGTTGCCATTTTCGGCCCTTCCGGCGTCGGCAAGACCACGCTGCTACGTTGCCTCGCCGGGCTGGAACAGCCGGAGCAGGGCAACGTGGTGGTTAGCGGCGAACCCTGGCTGGATACCGCCAGCCGCATCAGCATGGCGCCGCAACAACGGCGCGTGGGCTATGTGTTCCAGGACTATGCCCTGTTCCCCAACATGACGGTGCGCGGCAACCTGGAATTTGCCCTACGCAAGGGTGCCGACAAAAAACGCGTGGATGCGCTACTGGAACTGATGGAACTGGGCGAATTGCAGCAGCGCAAACCGGAAGTCTTGTCGGGCGGACAAAAGCAGCGCGTGGCGCTGGCCCGCGCTCTGGTTGCGGAGCCGCGCCTGCTGCTGCTGGATGAACCACTCTCCGCGCTGGATGCCAACATCCGTTCGCGCCTACAGGACGAGATTCTGCGCCTGCAAAAACACTTCGGTCTCACCGCCATCATCGTCAGCCACGATGTCGGCGAAGTCTACAAACTGGCCAGCCGCGTACTGGTGATGGAATCAGGGCGCATCGCCCAGCAAGGGAGCCCCGCCGAGGTATTCAGCGCGGGGCAGACCAGCGGCAAATTCCGTTTTACCGGCGAGATTCTGGTGATCGAGTCCATGGATGTGCTGTTTTCATTGACGGTACTGGTCGGCAACCAGATCGTGCGCGTGGTGGCGACCAGGGACGAAGCCGCCCAACTGCACCCAGGCGACCGCGTGATGCTGGTTTCCAAGGCCTTCAACCCGATGGTGTTGAAGATGGATTAGGAGACGAAAAATGGTCGAGCTCTGGAAAAAACTGTTACCCCACGAATACCGTACCCGCATCGTCAGGCCGATAGCGTTTGAGCATCATACTGAGCCTTCGGCCAACGCCGACAAAATCATTGGCTTCGATGGCCATGGCAGCCGGTGTTTTTACTACCATTCCTTCCTGCTGACCGAAGAAGGCTTCGATGTTGACGAGCTGCCGATACTGGTGGATGTTTATTACGAGCGGGTTATTGCCTGGCGGCTACGCCGGGGACGCTGGATGATGATCAAAAGCTATTCCGACCGGCTGGACCGGTGCAACAAGCGCTTGACTACGCTGCCCGTGGAGTTGGCGGACGAAATGCCCCGCTGATTGGGCAAGGTGCTGGAGCCACAGCGTCTTGCCCTCGCCCATCAGCTAGGCACGCCCAGAATTACGGCCGAAGCCTTGAATACCGCGCTGGCGTTCACGCCCTCCTTGATACCCAGTTCGTCTACGGCATCGTGGGTGATAGTGGCGTGCACGGATACTCCGCTAGGCAGGACGATAGTTACTTCGGAGTTGACTGGGCCGCTGCTCACCTTGGCTACTTTACCAGCCAGCACGTTGCGGGCGCTGAGCGTGATGCCACTGCTGTCCGTCATGACCAGCACGGATGAAGCCTTGAGCAGGGTAGTTACCGCCTTGCCGGCAGCCAGCCCCAGCTTTTGTACGCTGCCATTGGTGACGATGGCAACAATCGTGTCGTTACCGCCCAACGTGATTTCCACTTCCGAGTTGACGCTTCCGGTTTTGATGGCCGAGATACTGCCTTGAAAAACATTGCGTGCGCTGATTTTCATGATGGTCTCCTTTGCTTGTTGTTAAGCGATATGCCAGCCATCACAGGATACTCCGGCATGCCCGTACATCTCAACCACAACGCCGGGCTGGCCGCGATATAGCCTGATTGGGAACGAGATTTTTAAGCAAATGCCCAGGTTAAATCTGAAGCAGTCATCAAACCGGTACATCCCTTGCTTTTAGCCCTTGCGCACCGAACTTTGCGTGCTGTCGCATACCTTTTGCGACAAACCCGACAACCGCTCAAAGGAGAAAAAGCAATGCCTGTTCTGACCATACAACCTTCCGGAAAAACCATCCAAGCTGCCGCCGGCAGCAGCATTCTTGCTGCCCTGCTGGCGAGTGGCGAAGCCATCGCGCACAAGTGCGACGGCAAGGCCGAATGCGGTTCCTGCCACATCTTCGTGCTGGAAGGCCGCAAGAGCCTGTCCAAAATCCAGCGCGCGGAAAACGAGAGACTGGATGCCGTGGTCGGCGTCGGTTCCAAGTCACGCCTAGCTTGCCAGGCGGTTCTAGGCGAGGAGGACGTGACGGTCGAGGTATTGAGTTTCGTTTGATTGCCTGAATCGAGGTTGGCCGAGCCGTATGTTATTCCAGCTCGGCCACGCATCGACAAAACACAGGCCACGGCGCATGATTGGTGCCTATTCAACCACCTGGAGAACACCATGTCCGCCCACACTTACAAAGTTATTGAGCTGGTTGGTTCCTCAACCGTCGGTACCGATGATGCCATTAAAAACGCGATTGCCAAGGCGGCGCTGACCGTCAAGCACCTGAATTGGTTTGAGGTGGTGGAGACGCGCGGCCATATCGTGGATGGCGCGGTGGCGCATTTCCAGGTCACCCTCAAGGTGGGCTTCAGGATCGAGGACTAAGGTAGGGCGCCAAGGATGGCGCTAAAGGTGCTTTAGCATAGCGTATGCCGTAGCAGTTTGAGGCATTCCTCGGTCGCTGCCAGTTCCACCGCCAGATAGTCGTCATCGGTGCGGATCAGCGGGTCGGCGCCGTTTTCCAGCAGCAGTCGCATCATTTCCGGTTTGCCGCTGGAGGCGGTATACATCAGCGCGGTGGCGCCGGTGAGATTGCGGTTGTCGAGGTCGATGCCGGCAGCTATCAGGCGCTGTACCAGCGCGGCATTGCCGGAGACGCAGGCCAGCCACAGCGCGTTGTTGCCGTCACTGTTGCGCAGGTGGAGGTTGACGCCGTGTGCTAGTAGTTCTTCCGCCAAGTCGTCGCGGCCCAGCAGCGCGGTGCGCATCAGCGGCGTCAGCGCGTGTTCCCACGGGTTATCCAGGTTGGCCGGGTCGAAGCGATATTGGGTAATGAAGTCGGTCAATGTCTGGCTGGAATTCTCATCCAGTGCAGGCGGTTCGGGCAGGGCGGGGGCCAGCGCCTCGTAGCCGCCATCCACGCTGTACACCTCCTGGTAACGAAAATCCGCGAACATGCCGGCATACACCTGGCTAGCGTTGCCGTGGTAGCAGTAGATCATCACCGGGACAGTTTTCGGCAGATTGGCCACGGCTTGGCCGAAATCACGCTCGGTCAGGTGGTCGGCACCCCGGATGTGGGCTTTGGCGTAGCTCGCTGCATCGCGGCTATCGAACAGCGCTAGTGGGCGGATGTCGGCACGCGCGCGGCGGATGAGGTCGGCGGCCTGCGCCGGGTTGATGCGTTGGTAGGCGGTCATGATGTCAGTTCCAGGGTTTCAATGGTGGTGGTTTCGATGCGGCTATCCTCCAGCGCCAGCCCCACGGTGAAGTGGTACAGGCTTTGCAGCCGCGTGTCCTGCAAGCCCAGCAGGTCGTGGAAAGGATCGTCGAAATAGCAGCCGATGCCGGTGCCGCTTAAGTCCAGCGATTCAGCCTGCAGGTAAAGCACCTGCCCGATCAACCCGGCTTCGCGGTAGAGGTCGCGGTAGGCGGCCGGGTCGCGCGCAATATTGGCATCGAATTCCGCTACCATGCCGAGCGCGAAGCAGGCGTTGGCGGCGATATCCTGGTGGCAGTTGAGGCTGCGTGCGGCGCGGTGCAGTTCGGCCGGCGGCGCCTTGGTGAGCAGTTGCAGACCAAGCTGGGGCGGTGCGCTCGCCACCGCTTGGCGCAGGAAGCGCGCATCCAGGCATACGTCCAGCAATTGCGCCAGATGTGGGCTGCGCGGCAACAGGTAGAGACCGGGTGCAAGGCAGTCCACGCGATGCACCAACAGCACCAGGGCGATACGCGGCGACGCAGCCAGCGCATCCCAGGGAGCATGGTTGCCCGGCAGCGTGGCGGCCAGTAGCGCGTAAAAATCCGGCAAGGGCATGACGTGGCGCGCATCGAAGCGCTGCGCGCTGCGACGGCGCAGGATGAGGGTGGACGCCGGGGCGTCGCGGCCGGCTGCGTTGACGGGAGCGGCTTCCACTGGTGGTTTAGGTGTGGCCGCTTCGCCGCGGTGCTGGCTGGCCGCCGCAACTTCCTCGATGACCGGCCATTGGTACATCGGGTGGCGGTCTATGGTGCTGGCCGTGCCATGCCAGCGCGCCGTGGCGCAGCCTTGTTGTAGCCAGGCGGTATCTGCCGGCCCGGACAGCGACAGTAGGATTTCAGCTTCTTCCCGCTCGGTATAAGGCTGGCGTCCAGCAACGAAATACCTGGCGCGATCCAGCCCCAGCCAATGCGCCAGCGTGGAGGTTTCCACCTGGCGCTGCTCGGCTAGTGGCCAGCCCAGCACGGCTGCGGCATAGCGCAGGGCACCTACGGCGTGGCCGGTGTCGAGCTGGCAGTAGCGGAAGGCACGCTCGCCGTATTTCCAGGCTTCGCGCCACATCACGCTGGAAAGGCCGACCAGCAACTGCGGCGGGCCGGGGAGTGGCTCAAATTCGGCGCGGCATTCCAGCGCGTGGCTGTCCGGGCAGTAATGGTAGAGGCCGTCAACCAGCCCAGGGACGCCGCGCAGAAACAGATAGGCTTCGACCGGATGCAGGTTGCCGCTGGAAGGGTTGGCGCGCACCGCCCAGCGATCCGGGCCGTAGGATTTCCAGGCGGTGATGCCGAGCGCGAGTTGCAGCAGCACGCCGAGCGCTTCCAGCGTGTGGGGCACGGCCACGGCTGGCTTGTCCAGCGCAGCAAACGGCCGTTGTAATGCCGCCGCCAGCAATGGGTTTTGCGCGGCCTGCTTCAGGCTGGGCAGGGCGATGCTGGCAGCGCCTTCGAAATGGCGGAACGGCGCCGGCTGGGAATCCCAGTCCAGGGTGCCCGGGCCGGGCGCGTAGGCCTCGAAACGGTGTTTGGTGCGCTGGTGATAGGCGCGGACGGTTTGTACGGCCGCGGGTTCCGGGTTCATCGTGTTACGGGGTCGCGTCTTCCGCCCCGAAGCATTTGTCGTAATCAATGCACACGCCGCAGGAGGGCGACTTGCAGATGAAGATGTCGGCACGCTCACATAGCTGCTTGTAGAAGAATTTCTTCCACTTCATGTCGCCAGTGTTCTTGGCCGCCAGCGATGGAAAGCGCGTCTGCATCAGCTCGGACAGGGCTGCGCGGTTGGGCAGCTGCATGTCCTGCCACAGGTGGTTGTCGCCCATGCAGGCAGTGGCGACGAATACCGCCATGTCACGCGTCTCTGCGCTGTCGTCGCTGCGGTGCTCCAACAGCAGTGCGACGATATCATCGAACTCTTCCATGCGGTTATCCGCCCGATCCGTCATGCGGATCGGGGCGGTATGAACAGTCATGGTTTGTTGCGCTTGCATGAGGGTGATTCTACGCCGTCACGCGGTCGCCGGGCCGTGGGTGTAGCACTTCTTCGGACAAATCTTGGCGCAGGCTTCGCAGCCAACGCAGTTTTCCGGGTGGGCGATGGTCATGATCTTTTTTTCGTATTCATCATCATCATCGTCATCGCCGGATGCCACGGCGATACGCTCGCCTTCGTCATTAAGGCCGACCAGTTGCAGCACGTCGCGGCCGCAGACACGGAAGCAGCGGCCGCAGCCGATACACTTTTCTTCCTCGATGTGTTCGGCGAATTGCGGTACCCATTCGACGCCGCTGGGTAGGGTTACGGTGTATGCCATGTTAGCCTCCTGCCGCCGCCAGCCGTTTTCTAGCGTCGGTCAATTGTTGATAAGCCTTGAAAGTTCTCTCTGCCACGTCTGGAATCTTCTCCCAGCCGGTAGGCAGGTCTTCCGACAGATCGTGCAGATCCATCTTGAGCTGCGTGGCCTGGGCGTTGAGTTTCTTCACTTCGGCCTTGATAGTATCGATGTCGCTCATTCCTTGCTCCTGAAGATTGAATATCAACCGTAATTCGCCACATCTGGAAATTGACGAATCATTTCCACTGCTGCAGCGACTTGTTTCTCCCCCTCGGCCGCCAGCTTTTCCATGGTCTCGAAGCCGAAACGGTGCACGTCGCGCAGGTGCTTGTTGACCACCACCAGGCGGCCGGCGGTGAGGATCATCTTGCCGAAGCCTTCGTGGTGCATCTTCATCATCGGCGACACCATGATGCCGGTTTCACGCTCGACGGCGAGGCCGATGGCGTTGTAGAACAATTCCAGGCGCCAGATGGTTTCCGGGTCGGGGTCGCCGATGATGGGCATTTCCCGGCGCTGTTCCTTGGTGATAATGTAGGGCGCCAACAGGGTGGCGTTGTCCTTGCCTTCCCAGGCGCCGTGGGTGTCCTGGGCGCGCCATTGCTTGACCAGTTCCTTGACGAAGGCGGACTCCCAGGGATCGGCGGGGATTTCTGCGACTGCGGCTGCGGTGGCTGACATGTGTTTCTCCTGATGTTGTTGTAGCGCAGGCGGCCTCGCCTGCAAGTTCGTAAATGCAGGCGAGGCCGCCTGCGCTACGGTTATGCGGTTTCATCCTCAAAATCAAACGACCGTTCCTGATCCTTGAGCAGCGCCTTACGTAACCACGGAGGGGGCGTGCCGTTGAGCACGTCCTTAAGCTTGCCCAGCGTTTCTTCAATATCGTCCGGCCCGTTGACTTTCACCGGGTGAATCTTGTTGGCTACCACGCGTGCCGCGGCCGAACCGCCGATGGCGGCGACGTAGAGCAGGGCGCAGTCCTTGATAACTTCCAGCTTGGGAGCGAGCTTGTCCTCGTTGCCGTCCTCCTGCAGGTCGCCGTCGAACTGCACGGCCTTGAGGAAGGTGTGCCCCTCGGGCGTCAGCTCGTAGATGGCGATGTTTTTGGCCCAGCCGAAATGGGCATCCACCCGTTTCAGGTCCTGTGTGGCGAAGGCGACTTTCATGATGTTCTCCGGGTTCTTGAAAAGTTAAGTCATGCAAATGCAACGTGGGCGGCTTGGTCCGATCCCTGGCAGCTACTGCAACCGCCTTCGGCGGCACAGGCGCCTGCTTCGGTGGCGACTGGCTCCTCGCCGGAACTGGCCCAGGTTTCGGGCGTGACTTCGTGGTCGTCGGCGAGGAAGGTGTTGCCTAGCTCGAACACGAATTCCATGCTGCCGCGATAGCCCACCGTCACCTTGTGCGCCGCGCCCAGGCGGTCGAAGGTGGGCAGGCCGTAGCGCAGGAACGGGATATCCAGGCGTGCAGCCATCTGCCGCCCGTGGGAGTGGGTGATGAGCAGGTCGCAGTCCTGGGCGCGCGTTTCCAGGTCTTCCAGATCGCCGATCAGCACTTCCTCGGTAGGCAGTTTTTCCAGCACTGGCGACTGCGTGGTGGTGACGGCGGCAGTGAGTTCGCAGCCCATTTCGCTGAGGAAGCTGCCGAGGGCAAACAGCAAATCCGGATCGGCGCCGATGGCGACTTTTTTGCCACCGGTGAAGAAGTGTGCGTCCAGCATGGCGTCCTGCAACTGGCTGCGCTGGCGGCGGTATTTCTGCGGAACGGGCTTGCCTGAAAGCGTGGCGAGGTATTGCATCAAATGGTCGTTGGCTTCCAGTCCGGTGAGGCGGTCGAACACCGCATAGGGCACGCCGCTTTTCATCTCCAGCTCGATGGCGGCGGAGTGCATCTGCTCGCCGATGGCGATGGTCGCCCGTGCCGCGCCCATGGTGCGCAGCTGGGCAATGGTGGTGCCACCCAGCGTGGTGGGCGTGAAGTCGTCCGGGATGTGGCCGTCCAGCGAGCCGGAGATGTCCGGGATGAATACCGGGTTGAGGCCGAAAGATTCGATGATCTCGCGGATTTCCTCGATGTCGCCCGGCGTCAGGTGCGAGCCCGGTAGCACATTGACGCGGTTGGCCTGCTTGACCTCGCACGGCGCCGCCATTTCCTGCACGATGCGTACCACCGCCTTGCTCCAGCCATCCTGGAACGCACCCTGGTAATCCGGGGTGGAGACGTAGATGATGGCGAGGTCGGCGATTTCCGGGTGTTTGGCGCGGATCAGCTTGAGGTAGGCGTCCACGTCATCGCCCTTGGTTTCTGTAAGCCCCGTAGACGCGAGGCCAATGACATCCGGCTTGGCGCGGTTCCAGATGTTCATGATGGCCTGTTCGATGTTGTCCATGCCGCCGAGGATGGTGGTGACCTCGTTCATGGCGGTGGTCTGCATTGGGATCATTTCGCGGAAGTGGCGCACGAACAGCACCAGCCCGAACGAGGTGCAGCCCTGCGATCCATGTAGCGTGGGCAGGCAATGGTTCAAGCCCATGAACGCCAGCGCCGCGCCTATGGGCTGGCTCATCTTGAGCGGGTTGACCGTACAGGCTTTGCGGCTGAGGGTGACGGCGGCCATCTTAATAACTCCCGCCTGCTTGCAGCGGCAGGGCGGCCGTGGTGGTGAGTTTGCTGACGTTGCGCGGGGGCGGTACGCCGCCTTCTCCCCAAACCTCGACTTCCGTTCCAGTCGCATCAGGGGAGCTAAGTTCCCACGGCGCCGGTTTACGCACCTGTGCCCATACCGGGTGGTATAGCGCCTGTTCGATCTGCTTCACCAGTTCCACCATGCCGACGTAGCCGGCGTAAGCGTGGTGGCGTTCCTGGTTGATATCCAGCCAGGGCATCTTGGCCTTGAGCGCGACGAACTGGCTGCGGCCGCCGGACAGCATAATGTCGGCGCGCGAGTCCTTGAGCATGGCGTACATGTCGCGCGGACGCATATCATCAAACATATGCGCGTCTTCGCCCATCAGTTCCTTGATCTTTTCCTTGTCCTCGGAGGTGGATTTCTTCACGCTGGTGCCGACGATTTCCAGCCCGGCTTCCTGCAGGGCGGAGACCACCGACCAGGATTTCACGCCACCGGTGATGAGCAGTACTTTTTTCCCGGCGAGGCGCTTGCGGTAGCGGTTGATATGTCCCCAGGCGCGCACTTCCTCGCGGAAAATGATTTTTTCGGTGCGCATGATAAGGTCGTGCGGCGCACCTTGCTGCACCAGCAGTTTGGCGATCTGGCGCAGGCTCTCGCTCATGTCAGTGATGCCGTAGAACGAGCCTTCGAAGAACGGGATGCCGTAACGCTCTTCCATCTTGCGCGCCACGTTGATCATGGCCTTGGAGCACACCATCATGGCGGCCTTGGCGCGGTGGGAGGAGGCGACTTCGTGGTATTTGGCGTCGCCGGAAATGCAGGCCAGTACGCGGATGCCCAGCTCGTCCAGCAGCGGCTTGACTTGCCACAACTCGCCGGCTAGGTTGTATTCGCCGATGATGTTGATGTCGTAAGGCGTGGTGAACTCCGGCTCTTCGGTGCCGATGACGTGTTCCAGCAGCGCTTCGCCCGCCAGCTTGTTGCCCAGGTTCTTGCTGCCGACGAAGCCGGGCGCGTTGACCGGGATAATGGGCTTGCCGAACTTGGCCGTCGCCGCCTTGCACACCGCCTCGATGTCGTCGCCGATCAGCGCGGTGACGCAGGTCTGATACACGAACACCGCCGGCGGGTCGTACTTATCGAGAATCTCGCGGATGGACTTGTACAGGCGCTTTTCACCGCCGTAGACCACATCCAGCTCATTGATGTCGGTGGTGAAGCCGGTGCGGTAAAGCTGCGAGTCGGAAGACTTGGCACCGCGGTTGTCCCAGCCGTTGCCCTCGCAGGCGATCGGGCCGTGTACCAGATGCGCCACGTCGGTGATCGGTTGCAGCGCGATCTTGGCGCCATCGAAAGCGCAGCCACCCGCCGCCGCGCCGGGCGTCAGTTGTTTGGAGCAACCTTTCTTGCGCTCCTTCTCGCCCTTGGCCTGGTTCTTGTCGCAGCCGGGCTCGTTGAAAACGTCCTGCACCTTCTCGCTGAGGGATGCCATGATGCATAGCCTGTATCTGAGATGAGCAGACTTGAGCAAGCCTCATGCCAGAGGAATTGTTTTACTTAACTTGTTGTTTTGTAGTTATAAGTATCTAAAACGGTATGCGTCGCAAACCCGACAAACCCGACGTTTCACAGTGTGTGTTGACTGGCGTGGTCAAGAATTGACTATTCCAGTTTTGGCAGCACACTGGCCGAGAGCTTGGCATCGGCTTTCAGCAAGCCGACCTCATCACCCAGCACATGCGCGGCTTCGTTCAGGTAGATGTCTTTGGCGTCTTTCCTGGCCTTTTCGAGAGCAAGATCGTCGTTGATATCACGTTCGTTGGGCTGCAGGCCATCGTCCTGAAACTGGGCGGCCATGGCATTCTTGTCGGTTTCGCTGTCCTTTTCACGTAACTTTGTTTTGGCCTCTTGCGCTTCACGCTCTTTGCGCCGCTCGGCCTCATTCAGTGAAATCAGGTTTTTCTTGCGTTGGGCGTCGAACTCGGCGATGTCTTCCCGCAAATAGCCAAAATCCTTGTCCTTGCTGATGCGCGCCTCGTGGAGCGCCTCCAGTTTAGGTACGATAATCGTCAAGTCGCCGGTGGGCGTATAACCAGCCGGCTTGATTTGTGTCCAGGGCAGGGCGTTGTCATAGCTGGATTCGCCAAAATCCTCGACATCGGTCATGGTTGGCAGGCTGATATCCGGCGTCACCCCGCGCAACTGCGTGGTGCCACCGTTGATGCGGAAGAATTGGGCGATGGTCATCTTGAGTTCGCCAAATTCCGGTTTTTCCTTTTTTGCCAGTTGATCGAGGTCTACCACGGACTGCACCGTGCCTTTGCCGAAACTCTGCTCACCAATCACTACGCCACGGCCATAGTCCTGTATCGCCGCCGCGAAAATTTCGGAGGCCGAGGCCGAAGCACGGTTGACGAGCACGCCCAATGGCCCGCCCCAAGCCAACCCGGCATTATTGTCGCTATCCACTTTGATATGGCCTTCTGCGTCGCGCTCCTGTACCACCGGCCCCCGGTCGATGAACAGGCCGGTCAGCTCAACGGCTTCATCCAGTGAACCGCCGCCGTTGTTGCGTAGGTCAATCAGCACGCCATCCACCTTGTCTTTTTTGAGTTCTTCCAACAGGCGCGCCACGTCGCGAGTCGCACTTTTGAAATCCTTGTCGCCTCGTTGGCGGGCGGCAAAATCTTGGTAGAAGCCGGGCAGGGTGATGACGCCGATGTGGCGTGTGGTACTACCATCCTTCACTTCGATAATGGATTTTTTCGCAGCCTGCTTATCCAGGCTGATTTTCTTGCGCACCAGCGGGATCAGCTTGTGCTTGCCATCAAGGCTGGCTTCCGCGGGCAGGATATCCAGCACCACTACGGAATCCTCGGCTCCGCGTATCTTGGCGACCGTGTCATCAAGGCGCCAGCCGGTCACGTCAACCGGTGTGCTGTTCTCGCCCTGTCCGACGCCGACGATGCGGTCACCGACTTTCAGCTTGCCGGAAAGCGCAGCCGGGCCGCCTGCCACCAGTTCCCTGATCGTGGTGAGATCATCCTTTTGCTCAAGCACTGCGCCGATGCCAACCAGCGACAGCCGCATGGCAATATCGAAATCTTCCGAAGCCTGTATGCCGAAATAATTGGTGTGCGGATCAATAGCTGTGGCATAGGCGTTCATAAAGCTCTGGAAAACGTCGTCGCTCTTGATCTTGAGGCTGCTGTTCAAAAAGGCTTCATAGCGCTTGTCCAGCGTTTCGACTATGCTTTTGTCGTCCTTGCCGGCCAGCTTGAGGCGCAGCCAGTCGTTCTTGACGCGCTTGCGCCACAAGTCATTCAACTCGTCCTCGGATTTTGCCCATGGCGCCTTCTCACGACTGATTTGAATACTTTCCTGGCGCTCGAAATCAAATCCTTTCTTGAGCAGGGAACGGGCATAAGCCATGCGCTCGGTAATGCGTTGCTGCAGAATGTTGTGCATGGCGAACGGGATACTCAGGTTCTCGTTGAAGATGGCATCGTCAAGCCTGGTTCGCGCAACCGAGAAGCGGTCTATGTCGGTTTGCATAAAAAACAGCTTCTCCCCGTCCAGGGCTTTCAGATAGTTGTCGAATATCTTTGAAGAAGTTTTATCGTCCAGCGGGATATGCCGGTAGTGGTAACGGGTCAGCACTTCGGCCGACATGTGGGCGGCCTGCGCCTGTTCCGGCAGCGGTTTAAGCTGCGCGGGTGTCAGGGCCGCATTGGGCGTCGCGGCCTGCGTGACCAGAGTGAACGCAAGTAATAGCCACAGCAATTTGTTTTTCATCAGGGTGTCTCGGAGGTTGGCCATCAGTCAGGGATGGGTGGAAATGTTTTGTGGGCGTATTGAAGCACGTGACTAGGTAAAAAGACAATCACAAGCCCATTTAAGTTTCGTCGGTCCGCGCTAAGTCACATCGTCGAGAGGAAATGAAAGCCTCCATACCGAGGCTTGAAGGGAGGGGTTTAGAGAGTAAATCAGTCTTCACCGCCATCATGGTTCATCAGTAGCACCAGGGGAAAATCTGGGTGTGCGCGCCAGGCGATTGCAATCAGGCTCATAAAATCGTCTCGTTCCTTATGAAATGGATGAATCTGCGCCAAGCAGGCAATAAACAGCGTGTGGAACTCTAGATAGTGTCGTCACAAGATTACAGAAATCGGTTATAATTGGGGCTTCGTTACAAAGCCGCTCAAATGAATGACTACATCAGCCTTGAGAAGACACGACATTTCTGATCGCGTATGGGAATTA
>Ga0265327_10000284_pt1 | contig 100178 bp, 74 predicted proteins | sample 41621metaG_FD_202089 | JGI IMG/M metagenome (GOLD analysis project Ga0265327, IMG submission 202089) | Rhizosphere microbial communities from Carex aquatilis grown in University of Washington, Seatle, WA, United States - 4-16-21 metaG | ecosystem: Host-associated > Plants > Roots > Rhizosphere...
TGCATGGGCGATAGCCGTGGCCGCCAAAAGCAGCATTACCAGATATGTCTTCTTCACATGAAATGATTTGATAACCGTAAATTTATACAAAAATAGAGCAATGACATCACAAATTATTTATAAAGGCACGTTAAGAACAGAGGCCAAACACCTGCAAAGCGGAACAGTTATTGAAACCGATGCCCCAACCGATAACCAGGGTAAAGGTGAGCGTTTTTCACCAACCGACCTGCTGGCCACCAGCCTGGGTAACTGCATGTTAACCATTATGGGTATTAAAGCCAGGGATATGAACGTAAATTTGGATGATACTATTGTTGATATTACCAAAATAATGAAAGCCGAACCAAGAAGGGTGGGTGGCATTAAGGTTAGCTTTCATTTTCCGGCCGCCTTACAGCTTGATACTAAGCAAAAAACAATTTTAGAAAATGCGGCGCTTGCATGCCCTGTTGCCAAAAGCATTCACCCGGATATTGAACAGGACGTTACATTTAACTGGTAATCTAATTGCAGATTCCCCGGTTGCGGATTGCAGATTGTATTGAAACGAATAATTGAAAGGAAGTAGAACGATTAAACAGACCGCCCCAGGTAATTTTATCGGTAGCTATCTTGAAAATTCATGTGTGTATGTTCAATTATTATAACACAGTCTCAATCGGCAATCTAAAATCTGCAATCGCTTAGTTTTTCCTTCCTTCCAGCATGGGCACAAATGAAAAATGCTCAAAGGCTTCTTCGCTGTATGTGCCATCGGCTTTTTTGGTAAGGCGCAGCATGCGCTGGCTGCCACTTTCATCATCAACAGGTATAACCATTAACCCTCCTGTTTTTAATTGTTCAATTAATTTAGGCGGAATATATGGAGCCGCTGCTGTGATAATTATTTTATCAAAAGGGGCGTATGTAGGAAGTCCGGCAAATCCATCACCGTAAAAAAAGTTAAGTGATGCATGGTATTTATCTCTAAATCCGGTGTCTTCAAACATTTTCTTCCGCAGGTCGAATAATTTTTTTTGCCGTTCAATAGTATATATACGTGCACCCATTTCGGCCAGTACCACTGCCTGGTAAGCGCTGCCTGTGCCTACTTCAAGCACCTTATCGGTTAGCTTTACGTTAAGTAATTGGGTTTGGTAGGCCACCGTATAGGGTTGGGATATTGTTTGGCCTTCGCCAATAGGAAAAGCCCTGTCTTCGTAGGCAATTTTATCAAAAGCTGAATCTAAAAAAAAATGCCTCGGCACATTGTTTATTGCGTTTAAAGCCTTTTCATCTGTAATGCCTTTTTTACGCAGGTTGTCTGTTAATTGTTTACGTAGTCCTTTATACTGGTATGTATCGTCGTATTTCTTTTCCATTTCGCTGCGAATGTAATAATCTTACTTTTACCACGCATTTTTACCTTCACAAATACTACTCAACCAATAAACTGTTCAACCTGTTAAACAACTGTGCTCCACCCTGCAAAAGGCTTTGGGGTAGCACAACTGGGTTCACCTTTTTTATCTGTGCCTTCAATAAAAGTTTTAATAACGGCCATAGCATTGTCTTTTGTTTCAAGCATGCTGTGGGTAATACCCCGCAACGGAATTTTAAGCCTGCGCCCCCATGCACTTCCGGCAACGCCCGCATAAGTGCCAATGCTAATGTAAACAAACCGTTCACCCGCATGCCCCTGCACATAAGGGCCGTTAAAATCTGGCTGTCCGTCTTTACCCTGCTTTAAACCTACTGTGCAGGTAAACACCAGGTCGCTGCCTGTTGAATTTTGTAGCTGCTCAAGGGTAAAGTTTACCCCGCTACCTTTTTGTACTGCATAGGGCACATTTGCCGGCGGATTTACCAGGACAATGTGCAATTCAAGCTGTTTTTTGTTCGCCATAATATGCTAAAATATAAATTTAAAATTATTTTGCTATTGTGTAAAAATTACACAATATTTGTATTGTCACACGTAACTTAAAAAAGTAACTTAAAAGCTTGCCGATGAAAAGGATTTTTACGCTCACTATCCTGCTGTTTATTACTGTTATTTCAAAAGCACAACTGCTTTCCTGGTCACCCGATTTTATACAGGAAAGTTCAACGTCTGTTGTAATTACCATGGATGCTGGTTATGGTAACAAAGGCTTGTTTAACTATGCCAAAACAGACAGTGTATATGTGCATATTGGTGTAATAACCAACAAAAGCGCAAATGCTTCAGACTGGAAGCATGCACCGTTCACCTGGGGTACCGCAACTGCCGCCGCTCACGCTGCCTATTTAGGCAACAATAAATGGACGTTTACCATTTCTGGTGGCCTGCGCACCTTTTTTAACATTACTGATGGAACGGAGAAGGTATTAAAAATTGCCATTCTTTTTCGCAGCGTGAATGGTAGCGTTGCCCAGCGTAATGCAGACGGCAGTGATATGTATGTACCTGTATATGATAATGGCCTGTATGCAAGGATTGACAAGCCTTACCGCCAGCCTTACTATGTGCCTGTACCGGAAACCATTACCAAAAATGTTGGGGATAATATAGATATTGTTGCCAAAAGCAGCGGGGGCAGCTTGCAAATATTATTTAACGGTATGCAGGTTGCATCAACTGCAACAAACACCGCCACTGCCAGCCCCGTTATAACTGCATCCGGCAACCAGCAAATAATTGCTGTTGCTACTAACGGAACCAGCACAGCAAGAGATACGATAAACTTTGTGGTATCGGCTGCAAACACTGTTGCAAATGTGCCGCCGGGCGCAAAAGATGGCATTAACTACGAAAGCGGCGATACCTCTGCTATACTTGTTTTATATGCGCCGGGCAAGCAAAATATTTATGTTATAGGTGACTTTAATAATTGGGCCCAAAGCGCAAAATACCAAATGAACATAACGCCCGACAGCAAGCGTTTTTGGATACGCCTTACAGGCTTAACACCTGGCGCCGAATATGCGTACCAATACTTTATTGACGGTAAGCTTAAGGTTGCAGATTACAATACTGAAAAAGTCCTTGATCCTGCTAACGACCAGTATATTTCATCCGCAACTTACCCTAACCTTAAAGCATACCCAACCGGTAAAGCCACGGGTATAGTAAGTATACTGCAAACTGCCAAACCGGCTTACAATTGGCAGGTTACCAATTTTACCAGGCCCGACAAGCGCAACTTAATGATATACGAATTGCTGGTACGCGATTTTACCGCCGCAGGAAACTGGCAAACATTAAAAGATACATTAGGCTACTTAAAACGCCTTGGTATAAACGCCGTAGAGCTAATGCCGTTTAATGAGTTTGAAGGCAATAGTAGCTGGGGTTATAACCCTAACTTTTACTTTGCACCAGATAAAGCTTATGGTACTGAAAACAACCTTAAGGCATTTGTTGATGCCTGCCACCAGCAGGGCATGGCTGTAATTATGGATATGGTGCTTAACCATTCATTTGGTTCATCGCCAATGGTACAGATGTATTTTGACGGAACAAACAATATACCCGCTGCTGATAACCCATGGTTCTCTCAACATTACACCCATGCGTACGATGTTGGCTACCAGTTTAACAACGCCAGCCAGGCTACGGCTGATTTTCGTGACCGCGTTATTGCACACTGGCTTACAAATTACCATATTGACGGGTATCGTTTTGACCTTGCTAAAGGGTTTACACCTACCAATACCTGCGATGCAAGCGGTAACAACTGTAACGAAACAACTTTTGCAGCATACGATCAAAGCCGTGTAGATATTTGGAACACCATTTATCAGCATCAGCAAACTGTATCGCCCGGCAGTTATACAATACTGGAAATGTTTGCAGATAACAGTGAAGAAAAGGTAGAAACTGTAGCAGGCATGATGGTGTGGAATAACCTGAACTATAACTTTAACCAGGTTACGATGGGCTATACTGATAACTCAGACTTTAGCTATGGCATTTATAGTTCAAGAGGGTTAAGCAGCGCCAGTGAAGTTGGCTACCAGGAAAGCCACGACGAAGAAAGGCTGATGTATAAAAACATACAATACGGGAATGTTGGCGGCATTTATAACGTAAAAGATACAGCCACTGCGTTAAAGCGCAATGCGATGGCAACAGCATTTTGGGCGATGATGCCCGGGCCAAGAATGATATATGAGTTTGGCGAGTTGGGTTATAGTTACAGCATCAACACCTGTTCGGATGGTACAACCATAAATAATAATTGCCGCACAGACCCCAAACCATTAAGGTGGGATTATAACCGGGACCCTAAGCGTAAAGCATTATATAATGTATACGCTGCATTATTAAAATTACGTGCACAACCTCTTTATAATGTAACGTTTATGTCTGGCACGGTTAATTACAATGTGGCAAACGGCGTAAGCGTTAAATGGATGACGGTTGTTGGGCCAAGCTTAAAAGTAGTTGTAATTGGCAACATGGGTGTATCAGCTCAAACGGCTACTGTAAATTTCCCTAATACAGGTACTTGGTATAGCTACCTTAGTGACTCTACCGCTAACGTAAATTCAACAACACCAACAGTAACATTACAGCCGGGCGAGTATTATGTGTTTACCAATATTAACCTGCGTGCATTGGCATTACCGGTAAAATGGCTTGACTTTACCGCACAGAAAAGTGATAACAAAAGCATAGTGCTTAACTGGAGCACAACAGAGGAAATTAACAACAGCTACTTTGATGTGCAAAGAAGTATTGACGGTAACAGCTTTACCACAATAGGACAAGTGCCTGCAGGTAAAGCATATAATGGCGTGGAGAACTACACGTTTACTGATGTGTTGCCCACGGATGGCCTTAACTACTACCGCCTTAAACAGGTTGATAAAGACGGGGTATCACAGCTTTCAAAAACAGTAGTAATGAGTATTGACGGTTCAACTGATATGTGGAAGGTCTACCCTAATCCTGCAAACAGCAGCACAGGCTTATATATGAATACAAGCGTATCAAAACTACAGTTGGTATTAACCGATGCATCAGGCAAGGTGCTGTACCAAAGCAAGCATTCATCAGTATCAACAGGCCAAAAGATAAATGTGCCGGTACAAGACCTGGCAAAAGGCGTGTACCTGTTAAAGGTTATTACTGAGCGCTCGTCACATACAGAAAAGATAGTGGTGCAGTAATGAAGATATTTTGAAATTTAAACGCCGGACATTTTTTATAAATGTGTCGGCGTTTTTATTACAATGCCATTAAAATAGGATATATGAATAAACTCATCCTAATAAGCCGGGTGAATACATTTGCGGGTTTTGGTTACCTGCCGCGCCATTTTATACGCGCTCGCCTTAGTTTTATGAAGGATTACCACAAAAATTCCTTAGCTCACAGCCATTGTTGATTTTTTCCTGCAATTACTGGCAACATGATCTGATACTATTGGAATCAATAAAGAAATTGGGTAAGCCATCCACCTAAAAATTATACCCAAGGCTAACATAAGGGTAGGGTATAAACACTCCTCCGCCGGCAATAAGGTTCAGGCCGGCCCTAAAGTTTAATCCGCCTGTTACAGGCTGGCTGCGGTAACCTAATGTAGCAGTTGCCAGCACAACACTGCTGTTGCTGCCTGATATGTCATTAAAGCTTATAGTACCGGCATTGGCAAAAGTTACGCCAAGGCCGCTTTCAAAATAATGGCCTCTGCTGCCACTTAAATTATTAATTGACAAGGGTACCGCAATAAATCCCTCGCCATCAACGGCAAGCCCTCCGAAACCGGCGCTAAAGCCAAGACCGGTCAATTTTTTTTGAAAACGCCTGTCGTAATTAAAGCTGTACAATAAAGCACGGCCATAAAGCTCGGCATATATAGCCTGTGGCGCCCTGTCGGTAACTATTTCTTTGTCGGTGTTACGGGTAAACTTGTGTCGTTTATTTAAATGAATGGTGTCCTGGGCTTTTGCAGCACAACATAAAACCATTGATGCTAAAATAAGGGCTACAGTTTTGTTCATCCGGGGTATTTTTTGTTATTTGACGCTTAAATAATTGCCGGCGTTGCGGGTAAATGTAAAAAATATCAAACAATGTTAACTTCTCTTTCCAGTTCAATGTCAAATATGTTTTGTACGCTGCTTATTATTTTACCCGACAGGTTGTAAATATCAATGCCTTTTGCACCTCCATAATTAACTAAAACCAGTGCCTGTTTGGCATGCACGCCTATGTCGCCTTCGCGATAACCCTTCCAGCCGCATTGTTCAATAAGCCAGCCGGCCGCAACCTTCATATAGTTGTCATCAACAATATAGCCGGGCATAGCCGGATATTTTTGTTTAAGTATGTTAAACTGCCCTGCAGGTATTTTGGGGTTTTTAAAAAAACTGCCTGCATTGCCAATTACGGCGGGGGCCGGCAATTTTGACGAGCGTATATTGATAACGGCCTGCGATATGGCCTGTATGCTTAATTGCTGCGCTCCCATGGCCTGTAATTCCTGTTCAATAGCGCCGTACGATGTATTAAAAACGGGTTGTTTGTTTAAACGGTATGTAACGTTTAAAATAATAAACCGGCCTCTGTGTTTTGTTTTAAAGATGCTTTCGCGGTAATCAAATTCGCAGTCGTTCAGGGTAAACTCAACTATTTTTTTGTCTGTTGTATCGTAAGCTTCCAGGCCTTCAAATACATCTTTGATCTCCACGCCATAAGCGCCTATATTTTGCATTGGGCTGGCCCCAACACAGCCGGGTATAAGGCTAAGGTTTTCAACCCCTGCGTAGTTGCGCTCAATACAATATAGTACAAACCTGTGCCAATTTTCACCTGCACCGGCCTTTATGTAGTAATGCAGGTTATCTTCTTTCACCAGTTCAATTCCCTTTAATTCGTTCTTTAAAACAAGGCCATCAAAATTTTGGGTAAACAATATATTGCTGCCGCCGCCAAGAACCAGGAAATGTGAATTGTCATAGGTATGTGATAAACACTGTAACGATTCATCCAACTCTTCAATTGTTGAAAATGAGGCAAATTGCTTTGCTGCTACATTAATATGAAACGTGTTATAAGGCAGCAACGAAATATTTTCCTGTATTTGCATGGCACAAAATAACAAAATATGTTGGTGGCAAGTGGCAGTTGATTGGTAAAAGCCAGTTGATTTAGTTGATTGCTGAGGAAAATTAACTTTATACCACTAATTTTATAATTGAGCAAAATACTAACAGGTGAATCTTGAATTTCTTCGCCAATACTGCCTTCTAATGCCCGGTGCAACAGAAGATATTAAGTACGGAAGCGATTTGTGCTACTCTGTAGGGGGAAAGATATTTTTAGGAACAAGAATGAACGGCCCGTTTAGAACAGGAATAAAATGCTGTGAAGAAGATTTTGCATTACTTGTTGAGCGGGATGGCATAGTGCCAATGCCACGCCTTGCCAAAACAGGGTGGATAAGAGTTGAAAAAGAAACAGCCTTGTCAAAAAAAGAATGGGAAAAATATATCAAGCTATCTTACCAATATGTTCTTGAAAGCCTGCCCGCGGTAAAGAGAAAGCTGATTAGTTGAGTGGCTGCTTGAGCTTGCGGTATGAGTCTTGTATTTCGACGGCTTCAAATGGTGCCAGATTTTTACTGCCTGTTGCCTGTTTTATCCCTAAATTTGGTGTCATAACAACACTTATTTATGAAACGATGCCTTGCCTTTTTACTGATTGCCTGCTTTGTAAAAACGAGCTTACCTGCCCAAAAAGATTCCCTGCACTGGGTACAGCTTTTTAACGGTAAAGACATGACCGGCTGGGATATAAAAATTACCGGTTATGATTTGAATGATAATTATAACAATACAGTGTATGTGCAAGACGGCATTATGAAGGTTGATTACGACCGTTACACCAACTTCACCAACCAGTTTGGACATATTTATTACAAAACGCCCTATAGCTATTATAAACTGGTAGTGGAGTACCGCTTTGTGGGACAGCAAACGAAAGGCGGCCCTTCGTGGGATGTACGTAATAGCGGTGTAATGGTACACTCACAATCTGCGGCAAGTGTGCGAAAAGACCAGGAATTTCCAGTATCGCTTGAATGCCAATTGTTGGGAGGGCTTGATAGCGGTGAGCGCAGCACATCCAACCTTTGCACACCCGGCACCTATGTGCAGATGGGTGGCGCAACTACCATGCAACATTGCATTAATTCAACATCCAAAACCTATAATGGTGACCAATGGGTAACTGTTGAGATAGTAGTACTGGGCGACTCGCTTATAAGGCATTATATGGAGGGCAAAATGGTGCTTGAATATACCCATCCAAAAATAGGAGAGCAGGGCGACAATATAAAAAGGTATCTTGACGAAGATTATGTAAAACGGATGAATGAGCCTTTAAAAAGTGGCTATATAGCGTTGCAGGCTGAAAGTGCCCCCGTGCAATTTAGAAAAGTGGCGTTGCTTGATTTGTCACCTTATAAAGATGACCCGCATGCTTTGGCAAAAGCAATTGAGTTGCCGTATAGTGGGAAATGACTAAGCCTTGCAGATTTGCTTTTTTAAGCTGTAAAACATGTTTATTTTCACCTGCAGTAACAACCGCCATTCAACATGTACACTAAATTTTTACTGCCTGCAGCCGCGGCATTTACGTTTGTTATTACATTAAGTAGTTGCAATACAGGTGCGCCGGGTAAAAATGACATACCAACTGATTCTGCCACAATTGCAGCAGGCGGTGCCGTTTTTAACCAAAATTGCAGCGGTTGCCACAACTTTAAGCAGGATGGTATTGGCCCTCAACTGAACGGTATAACAAAAGATATTCCTGCGGAGTGGTTAGCGCATTTTATAAAAAATTCGCAACAGCTTATCTCATCCGGCGATCAGCGGGCCACGCAGGCGTACATTGCGTACAAAAAAGCGGTGATGCCGCCTTTTGAAGCGTTAACTGACGGCCAGGTAAATTCCATTATAGCCTTCATCAACTCCCATAAAGATGGCCGGCAGGCGGGCAAAAAAAATGACGGAGGTATTTCAAACCCCTACCCTACGCCCATTGCGCTTTCGTCACTTGTAGTAAATCTTCAGCCTTTCACTCAGTTTCCCGCAACGGCAGGCAAGCCGCCGTTGGCAAGAATTACCAAGCTGGGTTATCAACCTGTTGCGGGTACTTTATTTGTTAACGACTTAAATGGTAAACTGTACAAGCTGAAAGGCAATAAGCCGGTGGTCTATTTGGATATATCCAAACTGAAACCAAAGTTTGTTAACCAGCCGGGGCTTGCAACAGGGCTGGGCAGCTTCGCATTTCATCCTGATTTTGCCAATAATGGTATTTTTTATACCAGCCATTCTGAAGCGGCTGGGTCAGAAAAAGCAGACTTTGGTTACGCAGACTCCATTAAAGTTTCTTTGCAATGGGTACTTACTGAATGGAAAACTAATAAGCCCAACGCTGATACCTTTTCGGGCATAGGCAGGGAATTGCTGAGGATAAACGTTGTAAATGTTATACACGGTATGCAGGAAATTACTTTTAACCCCCTGGCTAAGCCCGGCGATAAAGATTACGGGCTATTATATATTGGCATGGGTGATGGCGGCTGCGTTGAAGAAGGCTATGGGTTTTTAGCGCACAGCACCGAAAAAATATGGGGCACTGTTTTACGCATAAACCCAACGGGTAACAACAGCGCTAATGGTAAATATGGAATACCTGTTGATAACCCTTTTGCGCAAAACAGTAATGCCAATACGGTAAAAGAAATATATGCTTACGGCTTTAGAAACCCACACCGCATAACATGGACCAAACAGGGCGTTATGTTTGTGCCTAATGTTGGGCAGGCTAATATTGAATCTATCAACTTGATAGCGCCGGGTCACGATTACGGCTGGCCTATAAGGGAAGGCCATTTTGTTTCAGCCGGTATAAATGGCAACGTCGGCAGCGTGTACCCACTACCCGCCAACGACAGCATTTATAAAGTAACCTACCCTGTTGTTGAGTTTGACCATGATGAAGGCAAAGCTATTGCGGGTGGCTTTGAATATTGGGGTAATGCAATACCGGCTTTAAAAGGAAAATTTTTGTTTGGCGATATACCTACGGGCAGGCTATTTTATACCGATGTTGCTGATATGAAGCAGGGAAAACTGGCAACAATTAGAGAATGGAAAATTACCATAAATAGTCAGCCTGCTACGTTAAAGCAGGCCTGCGGCAGCGACCGTGTTGACCTGCATTTTGGCCGGGATATGCAAGGCGAATTATACATTTTAACCAAGGCTGATGGGAAAATATATAAAATAAACGGGGCTAAGGAATGAACCGGCGATTAGGGGTATTTTACTGATTAATGGTTTGGGGTTGATTAATAAATCCCCCGGGGTCATTACCGGTTTTATAAATCATTACATTATTATCAGTGATACTACTGGCCTGGGTTCCTTTTTATATATACATCCAGGGAAATAGTTGTTCCGCCTTTATTTTCAACGGCTATAGCACCTTTTATTTCGCTCATCCTCTTTTTCATGTTCTTTAGGCCATTGCCAAAAGAATTCTCATTAATGATGCCTTGCCCATCATCCTGTATTTGTATTGAAAGTATGTTGTTTGCATAGCTGGTTACAACCTGTACATTTTTTGCGCCTGAGTGTTTATACGCATTGTTCAGCGCTTCTTTAACGCATAAAAAAAGGTCCTTTCTTTGCAGGCCGCTTAGCTGTATGGGTGCTGCATAGTTTGGCAGGCTGCTTTTAAAAGCAATTGAACTGTTCTCAAAAAAACTGTAACCGTATTCCCTTATATATTCGCTCAGGTTTTGCAGCGTATCGTTTTCAGTGTTTAATGCCCAAACAATCATATTCATGCGTTGGGTTACGTCTTTTGTAATGCCCGAAATTTTACTGGCATATTGTTCCAGTTGCAGGGATTGCTCTTTTTGTTCGGCTATAAGATCGCTAACCATACGTATGGTGCTAAGGCCGCCGCCAACTTCGTCGTGCAGATCGGCAATAATGCGCATGCGCTCTTCTTCTTTTGCATTTTCAACAGCCAGCATGGTAACTTTTTCATTCTCCATAATTAACTGATCTATCTTCAATTGCTGCTTTATTTTCCTGTTGCGTAAAACGGCAGCAACTATAACAAATAGTAATAAAAACGCACCGGCAATAATGTATATATAATTACGCTCGTTTGCCAATTGATATTTTTGATTGATAATTGTATTCTCTTTTTTTTGCACATCGTATTGTTCCTCAAGTTCACTAATGGCCCGGGCCGAGTTGACTTTATAAACAGAGTCAAGTATGCTCATCCTTTTTTCAAGCACCTTACTATAATTTTTGTAATCGCCGGCGTTTTCATATAGCTCGCCAAGTGAGCTGTAAACACTTATCATAGACGAAAAATCGGGGCCGTTGTCGTTGGCAAGTTTAAGCGCCTGCAGGCATGTCTCTATTGCTTTTTCATTGTTATTGCTATTCTCATAAAAAGACGAAAGAGCTATCAGGTCAGATATTTCGTAAAAAACATCGCCGATCCTCTTTCTTGTTTCAATCGCCTCGGTTAATGCTTTTTCTGCGGGCTGTAGTTTTTTATATTCTGCCAGTGTATTGCCATACATGCTAAGGCCGTTTGCCAGGTTGGTAAGGCTGTTGCCCTGGCGGGCATACTGTATTGCATTTTGCAGGTTTATTTCAATGGAGTCTTCGTTTTGCTTATTGTCGTTTAAGGTTGCCAGGTGGTAAAAAACAACTGCGATGTTTATGTATACAAAGCTGCATTCAGCTTTAAGTTTATCAGTTTGCATAAGCGCCGTTGCTTTATGATGCCATTTTAAAGCCTCATCAAATTTCTTCAGCCGTGTGTTTACGTTCCCAATACCGGTGTTAAATCTAATTATGGCAATAGTATCGTTGTTTTGTTCTGCCTGCCCAAGCATCTCGTAATCCTGCTTTAGCACTTTGTCGTAATGTGAAGTTCTTTGCAAAATATTGCCCCTAAGCATCCAAAATTTCGCATAGGTGTAGCTGTAAGGCATTGTTTTCTTTGCCCGGCTAATAACATCGTTAATTACTGCCAGTGCAGTATCTACACGATTTTTTTGTAACAGGTAAACGGCTTTGTAGTAGTCTGTAAGCAACATGGCCCGGTCGTCCTTTTGTTCCGCAGCCATTTTTTTTGCCAGCAGCAGGTAACTATAAAGCGTGTCGGGGTTGTATGAATCCCATTCGTCACAAAAGGCAATTACAGCCTTTAGTTTTGCCGCGGTGTTGGCAGTATGATAAATGTTGGTTTTCAGGCTGTCGATCCGCGTAGGTTGTGCATTACAAATTAAGCAGGCAACAGTAAAAACTATTGTTGTTATAAATATTCTGCCTGCTTTATACATAAGTTACAAAAGGTTTAGATGGATTATTCTATAAGTAATGAAAAAAACAAACATGTTATCTTTTAAGATACAAATTTACCGCTTCAACACGCGTGTTTACATGCAGTTTTTCATATATATGCTGTATGTGTGTGCGTATGGTAGCGGTACTTATATTAAGCACTTCTGCTACTTCTTTATTCATCAGCCCTTTTGCAAGATGGGTTAATACAGCCTTTTCCCTTTCAGTAAGTGTTTGTATCAACACATGCTCCGTCTCCATAGTATTAAAGCTGCTTACTACTTTGCGTGCAATGCTGCTGCTCATAGGGCTGCCGCCTTTCAGCATTTCTTCAAGCGCATTAATGATCTTACCAGGGCCTTCGCTTTTTAAGATGTACCCACTTGCCCCCGCCTTAAGCGAGTTAAAAATTTTATCAGTGTCCTCATACGCAGTACACATCAAAAAAAGCATTTGCGGATGCCTTATTTTTAATGCTGCCACACAATCAATACCACTAATTCCGGGCAGGTTAATGTCCATCAAAACTGCATCAGGTACAATGTCGCTTATAGCCGGTATTGCTTCCTCTGCATTGGCAAAGCTTCCGCCGGCAACAAAGCCATCGGTAAGCTCAAGCATCATTACCATAGCGTTTCTCAGCTCAACTTTGTCTTCTACAATACATATCACTTTTTTGGGTGAAGCCATTTTACAAAAATAATTAAGCTATCAATGGTTAAAATACGTAAAAAGGATGATATGCCTGTTAACTAAACCGAATTACGCGGCTAAAATGCCTTACCGGGGCTTGTTTCATATGCAAGGTGGCTTGAATTTGCATAACTGTTACGACTAATTACGTATTGCACACGTTGCGTTGTAACAGCACATTTGTAAAGCTGTTAGTTATTTTTCAATCAAATTATTCTTCAAACAAAAAACACCTTGTATGAAAAAGTTATTTCTACTTGTATTGATCTTCCCGTTTATTACAAAAGCACAAAACATTTACACAGTTTGTAACATCCCCGGTTCAAACGCAAATTTTAAAACACTACAGGGCGCGCACGATACTGTACCTGCTAATAGTATTTTATATGTGTTGCCAAGCTCCTTCTCTTATGGTGAAGTTGTATTTACCAAAAAGCTAACTGTTTACGGTACTGGTTTTTTTCTTGGTCAGAACGTTGAGCCTAATACACAGGCTATGACATCCCCGGTGTATGTAAACTCCATTACGTTCAGGCCTGGCAGTGATAACAGCTTTGTTGAGGGGCTGCAGTTGTCTTACCTGAGCCAAACACAAAACGAGCAGCGTATAGTGCTTGATACAGTGTCTAACATCACAATTTCCCGCTGTTACATTTTGGCAAATCGCTATGGCGCTTATGGCGGTAACAACAGTTTCTTTATCCTGGCAGGGGCAAATAACTGCATTATAAAGCAATGTTATATTTTGGATGATAATGGTTACCAGGGGCCGCAGATGATTAACTACCCACCGGGCAATACTGTTCCTAATTTTTCCGGCATACAATTTATCAACAATATTTTTGACTGGGCGGCAATGGGGGGAAATGGCTTTGCCATTGGACCTGATGGTACAGGCGGTTTTCCAAATACCGGTACTAAAGATGTGAAGTTTGTAAATAATACATTTATTATGTACATGAAAAGTGCCCGCTTTGGCAATTTTAATTTTACCAATAACATATTTGTAAATACAGATACATCGGCTATTATTGATAATACCGGGGTGTACCTTAACGGCACTAACCTTAACAATGTAACCAACGTGCCAAACCTGTTTGCAGTTAAAGGTAATAACTATGAAACTGCCAGCGTTAAAACGATGTTTGTATCAGGGCAGGGTGGTTACCATTCAATTGACCAGCAATGGCAATTACAAGCAGGCAGCTTTGCCAATACGTATGGGCTTGGTGGTGTTGCTGTTGGCGCTTTTGGCGGCGCTGCACCTTATAAACTTTCAGGCATACCCAGCATACCGTTTGTATATAATTTAAGTGTTCCTGCGCAGGCTACTGCACCGGGTACCATTGCCGTGCACATTAAAGCCAACGCTTCAAATTAGCTAACACAAACACTACACTTACATGAAAAAAATATTAATGCTTGCCGGCATACTGCTGCCTGCAATGCTTTTTGCACAAAATGTATTTACGGTTAGTAATGTGCCGGGGCTAAAAGCAAACTATGCCACACTACAGGGCGCTCTTGACAGTGCAGCCGATGGCAGTGTGCTATACCTGTTCCCCAGCAAAATATCATATGGTAAGGGCATTGTAAACAAAAAAGTTGTTATTTACGGTGCTGGTTTTTTGCTTGACCAAAACGCCGTACCGGCATCAAACCCCAATGTTTATGGAGTAAACATACAATACCTTGATGTGAAGCCTGGTGGCAGTAACAGCTATGTTGAAGGAGTGCAGTTTAATGGTTTAAGTTTTACACAAGACCCCAACCTGCCTAACGGTACACCTGTAGAAATAGATTCAGCCATTAATGTTATCATCTCACGTTGTGCATTTTTCCCGCACGGTGGCGGCTATTTTATCACCACTAAAACTACGTACAACTGCATAGTACGTGATTGTTATATGGACGTTGCAGAATCAGGCGAAGGCAACTCTTCCTATGTATTGAATGATAATAATTCAGGGTCAACAGGGTTACAGTTTCTAAATAATATTATTACCAACAGGCGCACAGGTATGCAGTTTTATTGCGCTAATATAACGGCTGCATCAGATGTAACCTTTACCAATAATACTATTATTACCAACCTTAAAGGGGCCGATTTTAGAAACCTTAAGTACATTAATAACATCATAGTTGATGCTAATGGATCGTATAATGTTGATCCTGCCTCTGTTTATATGAAGGGCAGCACTTTGCGCAATAACATCAGTAATTGCCCGGGATTATTTGATTCCACATCTGCCAACATCAGCAAGGCCAATGCAGACAGCATATTTGTTTTCTCGCAATTTGGGTTTCATGGTGAAGACCAGCAGTGGCAATTGCAAACAGGCAAATTTGCCAACACCTATGGTGTTGGAGGCATACCCTGCGGCGCGTTTGGCGGCCAAAACCCCTACACGCTTTCGGGCATTCCGCATTTGCCAAACACCTACAGCCTTTCATTAGCGCCTGACCTCAAAAAGCGGGGTAATGTTTTGGTGAGTATTAAAGCGAAGGCAACCAATTAACCACCGGGTAAAAACACAAATATGAAGAAATTATTAACCATAATATTTCTGCTGCTATCGTTTGTTGTGCGCGCACAGCAAATTGATACGGTGGAATATTTTTTTGACAAAGATCCCGGTCTTGGTAAGGGTACTGTTGTGCCTATTAAATATGCCAAACTGGATTCTACATTTAAATTTACTACGGGCAACCTTGCCTCAGGCACGCATACACTGTATGTAAGGCTTAAAAGCACAGGTAATAAGTGGAGTACACTGTACCAGTCAACTCTGTTAATAACTAACGGTATTGCCGGTACTGCGAAAATAACTTATGCTGAATATTATTATGATAAAGACCCCGGTTATGGCAAGGGGCAGCAAATAGCTATTAATAAGCCCACCATTGATTCGTCGCTGGCGTTTAGCGTCAACGGTCTTGCTACTGGGCAGCATGCTATCTATATTCGTCTTAAAGACAACAACAACCAGTGGAGTACTGTTTACCAGGGCAATTTTCTGGTATCTGCCGGTACCGGAGCGACTAACTTTACACAGGCTGAATATTATTTTGACCAGGACCCCGGTGTTGGTAAAGGTATACAGGTATTGCTAAACAGCACTATGCTTGATTCAACATTTAACTTTAGCGTAAATGGGCTGGCCATCGGCGCGCATACTATTTATATACGGTTAAAGAATGGCGACAATAACTGGAGTTTTCCATACCAGTCTAACTTCGTAGTTAATAATGGTACTGCCGGCACACCGCAAATTAAAACACTGGAATATTTTGTGGGCGATGTTAAGAATGCTGTAAACATTAACCTTAACCCCAAATCGCTGATTGATACAACCATTTCTATACACATACCGGATAACGGCTCAGACGACAGGATAGTGGGTATTCAACTAAAAGACCAGACAGGTCTTTCGAGCAATGCAACGGTGCAGGACATCAGCCTTTGTTACCTGTACAAGCCACAAGGCGGCTTCCGCACGGCGCAATATGCATCGACATTTACGCTGATTGATACATCGCATTTCAATACGACAAATAAAGTAATGTGGTATGAAAATGATGTGCTGAAAGACAGCGGTGTTTCCATTAACTACCAATTCCCCGGGGGAACGGCAAGCAGCGAAAAAATAATGCAGGTAACAGGCACCGGCTGCCGGGTTGATACTGCCATACACACGCTTAACATGCCTGGCATTGAAAGCTACTCGCCGCATGAAGGTTCATATAATAGCGACTTTACCCTGACTTTATTTGGCGCAGGCCTTGACAGTAATCTTACCATAACGTTGGTAAAGGGTGATACTGTCCTTACGCCTTATTTAAAATATTCAACAGATAACCAAAAGCTGCTGGCCATATTTGATCTGCATAAAATGCCGTTAAATACAACAGGCGGTGTTACTGAATGGGATAGCTACACGCTGCATGTTAAATACAGCAATGGGTATGAGTACGTTGGCCCCGGAACAATTGGCATGGTAAAACTGTATAACAAATCTGTTTGTAATATGTATTACGAGGATTTGCAAAGAAAGCTTGATGCACCACCGCCTAACTGCCACGGCTGCACAGTAGGCCAAAGCGTAGCAGAGTTTATTGGCAAGGAATACAGGTGCCCGCCGGCCGATGCTGTAAACCCTTCGGAGCCTTATTTTGCGTTGGATCTTTCCAGCAATACATCATTCCGTTCAAATGTATGGAATACACTTAACCTTTCACTAACTAACACAGGTAATCTTGTAGGTAAGGAAATACCGGTGTATGTGCTGGTACCCGCTAACTTCCAGGTAGATACGTCTGTATGGCATATTGTAGGCAACTACGCCAAACTGCAGGACTCAATGAGCATAATTGTGCCGGTGATAGATACCATTATTAATGGTAAACACATACAATATAATATGATTGGGCTTATGCAGCCTATACTTGGCCCTGGTGAAACACAAAACATAACGCTGCGGTTACGCAATAATGGCGTTGGGGATGGAGATATTTATTACTGGGCTGCGGAGCGTTATTTTGGCTCACCGGCCAACCTGTTTTTGGATCCATGTGCTTCCCTTGCTGTTGACCATGTAATCGGCTATATTCCTGTTGTAGGTCAAATGAGTGCTGCGTGGGATTGGGGCTGGTCTATAGGTGCGTTTATTACACATGCCGAATTTCATTTGATATATGGTGATGCGTGGAACCCGGGACAAGACCTGGGTTCAGTAGCGCTTAATTCCGCAGGTATGTTGATATCAGCAGCTACTGCGGGTGTTGGCGATGAGGGTGTTGGGGCCGTTACAAAACAGAATTTGTCCAGCTTAATGAAAGGTATGGCAGCTAACAAAACAGGTACTGTTATTACAAACGCTGTTGGGGGTACTTCAAGCGCGTTAATCTCAGTTGCAAATAACAGTGCAAGTGATGATCCTTGCGACCCACTTAACCAAAATGGTACGCCAAAAAATAAGCCAACGCATACCGTCGCGTCGCTCGACCCGAACCACCTGTACGGCAATAGTGACTATGATACATTGAAAAATTATATCAACAACTATTCGCCACAGGCATATATGGTAACCTTTGAAAACAAGCCTGCTGCAACGGCAAATGCCCAGCATGTATTGGTAACCGATACGCTAAACCGTAATAAGTTTGACCTTAACACGTTTAAAATAACAAGGTTTACCATAGCTGATTCAACCTACAACGTGCCGGCCTACAGAACATCTGCCACAAAAGATGTTGCTATTAAAGGCAGAAGTGATTTGAAGGTGCGTTTTGCCGTGAATTTTGATACTGCAAGTGGCATATTACAGGCAGATTACTTTAGTATTGATGCCAAAGGCCATGTTTTGCCGGTAACCTCGCTGGATGGATTTCTTCCACCCAATAAAGATGGCGTTTCTGGTACTGCAGGATTGTCTTACTCAATATATGTACGCAATCTTAACACGCTGGATACATTTAGCAACAGGGCGTCAATTTACTTTGATAAAAACGCACCTATTGTTACCAACAGGTGGATAAACACGGTAGATACTACCGCGCCTGTAACGAGTATTCCAAAAACCATACGTGTGAATGATTCAACAGTGCGGCTAATATTAAAACATTCAGATTTGGGTTCAGGCTATTGGTATAGTTACATGTATGCAAAAAAGTCCACAGATACAGCCTTCCACCGTATTGCTATGGTTAAAGGTGATACCGTTATTGTAAAAGGCAAGTTAAACACCACCTTCTCGTTTTATACAAGTGGTACTGATAATGTAAACAACCAGGAAAAGAAAAACGTAGCTGATGTTACATACACATTTCAAAAAGCGCTGCCGGTAACGTTCCTGTCGTTTAACGCTGTTAAAACGGCTGATAGTGTAAGGCTTAACTGGCAAACAGCAAGTGAAATTAATGTACTGAAGTATGACGTTGAGAGAAGCGCTAATGCTTACGATTTTATTGCGATAGGCACCCTTAACGACCTGAAGCATGCTGAGGTTAACAGCTACGAGCTGTACGATGCACAACCTGCACCGGTTAACTACTATCGTATTAAGGAAATAGATAACGATGGCAAGTTTACATACAGCCGCATTATACGTATTGACATGGCAAACGCATCATCTGTATTTATTTCACCGGTGCCGGCGCATGACTATATAAACATAGAAGGCGCTACGCAATTTGACCGTGTTGAGTTTGTTGATATAAGCGGCCGTGTAGTAAAACAATTTAACAACATAACAGGTACAAGGTTTAATGTGTCGGGGCTTTCAGCGGGCACTTACTTTGTTCGCCTTGTATCTAAAAACAATATTCAGACACAAAAAATAATAAAAGAATAGGTGTGATCCAAAGATCCGGAAAAACGGAAGGCCGCCTGTAAGGGCGGCCTTTTTTATTTTAACGATAGGGTAGAAGTTAAAGAACGCAAAGTGTATGCAGTTATTAAATGGCAAACTCCGTAACGAAACTCTTTATCTCCGCGTTTGAAAATTATACATTCATTTTAAAAGTTCTCTTTAGTCCGCGTACCACTTCTCCCGGCCTAATGGCATTGGGTACAAAATTGCGAAGCGGCAATATCTCAGTAGGGTATTCATCAACAAAAGCAAGATCGGTTTCTTCCTTCAGTTTAAATGCTGTCATTTGTTGCAGGAATAACTCTTTATTGTTACCCCAAAACTTAACATACTTTGCCGTTGAAATAAATATTTCTGTTAACAGTTCCTTTGTTTGATACAAGAGGCCAAATTCAAGCGTGCCATCCATAGTAAGCTCCGTTTTATATTTTAACAGGGCGTTTAATATAATGGCTTTGTCAAGATAAGCACTAGCAGTCGCTTCTTCTTCACCATCGTTCAAACCAAAGGTACAGCATACTTCACCAGGCATGTCGCCGGCAAGTGTTGTAAATAAGGTCCACAGCTTGTTATTATCTATGTTTATCTCAGCCAAAAAATTAAATGGTAACTGCTTTGTTTTGTTGGGGCGTATAACAAAACCCTGTGTAATGTTCGCGGCATTTCGTTTGCCAAGTATCTCTGCCGCATCTTCGCGGTGCCATAGTTCTTCCGGTGTTGGTATATGTATAGTAGGCGGTAATGCTATCATGCCACAAAAATAACTGATAGACATTGCATTTTTTAAATACTATAGATTTGAATAAGAGAATTGAGCTAAAATTTTATAGTAAACTTTGTGTCCCCGGGCTTTTTAGTTTCCAGGCTAAATTCAAAACCGTGGTTATGTAATATTTCTTTCACCAGTGTTAATCCAATGCCCTGCCCATCCTTTTTAGTGCTGAAAAAAGGGCTAAATAGCTGGTCCGCCGTATTATCCTCAATGCCCTGACCTGTATCTGAAATTACCAGTTGCCTGGTAGTTGAATTGATGGTAAATGAAACAACACCGTTGCCTTCTATTGCCTCCATTGCATTTTTTACAATGTTTATAATAGCTTGTTCCAGTTGCTGCCTGTCTGCTAAAATATATAATGGCTGGTCGTGAAATGTATGGTAAAAAACAATTTCTTTTTCACCGGCCTTAAGTTCCATTAATTGTATAACTGCATGTACTACATCGTTAAGATTGATGCTGGTTTTGCTGGGTTCCGGAAGCCTCACTACATCGGCAAAATTGCGCATGAATAAATTAAGGTTATAGTTACGGTTAATAGCCACCTGTACAGCATCCTGCATTGTTTGGGCATCTTCGCCATGCCATAATTCTTTTTTTTTAAGTGCTGTTTGCAATATGGAATTTACGGGCCCTATAGTGTTATTTACTTCATGCGCCATCATCCGTATTACTTTGCCATAGGCCTTTTTCTCTGCAGCCAGTATTTCGGCAGTTAATTCTTCAATCATTATAAAGTGGCGGGCAAACCCCCGGTCAATAAAATGGGCTTTTTGCAATTTATAGGTAATAACACCGTTTGGCGTAATTATTTTTGACTCACCGGACTGCAGTAAGTGTATCTGTTGTAATACTGGGTGGGCAATTGAATTAACCGGGTTATCAATAACATCTTTTTCCTGCATCGCCAGCAACTGCAACGCTTTTGGATTTGCCTGTTTTATTATATTCTCATAGTCCAGGATCATAATACCGGTAGGAGAGGTGTAAATAAGCTTTTCCAAAAAAAAGTGTTGTTGTTCCTGTTTGGTTCTTTCAGTTCTCAACTGGTCAATCATTTGGTTATACACATGTATCAGCTCGTCCAGTTCATACTTGCCTGTTGCAAGAAATTTTATATTAAAGTCCCTGTCCTTTATAGCTTCGGCGCCTTGCAGTAACATTTTTAAAGGCTGAATTAACTGGTTATATAACTGACACGATGCAATTATGGAGAGTGCAATAAATACCTCGGATACAATAAAAAATAATTTGTTTTGGCAGAATATAAAATAGGTTAACACCAGTGCTACCAGGTGCAGTATACTAACAAGTAAAATATATTTAGTCCGAAGCTTCATCGTAAGGTATGTTGTGTTTATCAAGCCTCCTGTATAGACTGCTGCGTGTTAGGCCTAATGATGCAGCCGCTTTTGACACTTTATTCTTATGAAATTCCAAAGCACGTTTTATCATCAGCACTTCTACTTCATCCAAAGTTAAGGCGCCAACCTGTGGTAATTGTAGGTTTCCGGTTTTGCCCGGCGATAATTCCTGTTGCGAGCGAAAATCTTCAACGTCCAGTATATCTTTCCTGCTTACCAATACACTTCTTTCCACCAGGTTTTTCAACTGTCTTATATTGCCGGGCAGGGGCAATTGCTGCAGCCACTTAACGGCGTTCCTGGTTAAATTAAGCGCCGGCCGGCCATATATTTCTTTAAGGTTATGCATAAAGAAATTTACCAGCAAAGGAATGTCCTTTGGCCGCTCACGTAGTGGAGGCAAGTGTATGGTTACAAGATTTATCCTGTACAGCAAATCTTCCCTGAAGGTGTTTTTGCCAACCATTTCACCAAGGTTTTTGTTTGTAGCGCATATAACCCTCACATCTACAGTTTTGGTGCGGCTGCTGCCCAATACTTCGTACGTCCTGTCCTGCAAAACGCGCAAAAGCTTTACCTGGCTGCTCATCTCAAGGTCGCCTATTTCGTCAAGAAAAATAGTGCCCTTGTTCGCCATTTCAAAACGGCCCGTGCGGTCCGTTCTTGCATCAGTAAAAGCGCCACGTACGTGGCCGAACATTTCACTTTCAAACAGTGAGGTTGCAATACCGCCAAGGTTAACTTTTACAAAAGGCCGGTTGCTGCGTTTGCTATTTTCGTGTATGGCCTCGGCTATCAATTCTTTCCCCGTGCCACTTTCGCCTAATATTAATACCGCTGCATCTGTTGCCGCTACCCTGCCAACCATGTCAAGTATATCCAGTATACGCTGGTCTTCACCTATAATATGTTTAAAGCTGTATAAACTGTCAAGGTGTTTGCGCGTATGGTGTTCGGTTTTAGTGCCATAAAGGTCAAGAGCTGTTTTAACTGCTTGTAAGAGGTAATCGTTGTTCCAGGGCTTGTTTATAAAATCGCTGGCGCCAAGCTTCATGCCTTCTACTGCCAAACCAATATTGCCCCAGCCGGTAATAAGGATAACCGGTATTGAGGCGTTTGCAGTTTTTATTTTTTTTAGCAGATCTATGCCCTCGGTTCCCGATGTTTCAATAGAAAAATTAAGATCAAGTATAATTAATGAAATATTATTTTTTGCAATGATGGCCAATGCTTCATCCGGTGAGGATGCCGCGTCAATAGGGTAGCCTTCAGTTTTAAACAGCAGCAGCAATGCAGCCCTCACAGCAATATCATCATCAATAATCAATATCATGGTAACCGCAATTTAATTGTTTTAGTCTTCATGCAAAGCGGCGGCGGGATAAATGGCGGCAGCCTGTTTGCCCGGATAAATAGAACATATTAATACCAGCGTGTAAATAAACAATATTGAAAGGCCAAGCGCTTCAAGATAAGTGCCTGCCGCAAGGTTAAAAACATTTAGAAGTGGAAATTGTACGGCGAAAAAAGTCCCCACAATTAATGATATGGTGGCAAGCACCATGGATTCGCCGATCAGTTGTTTTGAAATGCTGCTGCCACTTGCGCCCACAGCGCGTCGTAAGCCGATCTCACCCCTGCGTTTATTTATATTGTACCAAAGCACACCAAAAAGACCCAGCGCTACATTTATTATAAGAAAACCGCCTATTATGGCAATTACAATAAGTGGCCCTACCAACTGCACATTTTTTGCAGTACGCTCCTTGTCCATGTGCTTTATATCTATACTGGTGTTAGGTAACGCATTTGAAAGCGCTTTGTATAATTTGCTTTCAAAGGCTGCATCTGCACCTGGTTGCACCCTAATTAATATTTTGCCACCACCATTTAAATTGCTGGTGTCTATTCTTCTGTAGTACCCGTTTATAGCGCCTGCATAATCGCCTTTATCTTTTGTATCCTGTACTACGCCTATAACACGCATGTCGCCTGTGCCAAATGCTGCGTCCCCGGTTATTTTGCCCAATGCGTCTTCGTTGCCAAATACGTTTTTCTTTAATGTTTCATTAATAACTATGCTTCTAACGCGGGCAGCTTCATCCTGTTTTGAAAACCACCGGCCTTCAATTAAATTAAGCTTTAATAAGTTCTGAAAGTTGTCGTCAACCGTATACATTTCTGTTTGCCAGTTAATTTTGTTAAAGTCTATCAGGGTGCCTATACTTGCATCGCCATATGGTATATTAGCATCAGAAAAGCTAACTTCCTGTACTTTCGGCATAGATTTTATCAGTTGCTTTATATTCTCCCTAAAATTTGCAATACTGTCGCGGTCACTCATGCCCGGCGGCGTACCATAGCCAACATTCCAAACATTTTCATAATCAAGTCCTATGGGGCGTGTATAGTTTTTGTAATAAAATACTAATAGCGTAAATACAGTAAACATTACTATGAATGATATAAACATCTCAGCCATCAGCAAAAAGTTTTGCTTCTTTTTATTCCATATAAGTTTAAACAAGTGCCTTAACATATAAAATAGTTGAAGAGTGATAAAAATTATTACGCCTTTAACGCAGTTGTTACCTGCATGCGGCTCATGCGCCAAGCGGGGTAAACACCAGACAGCAAACCAAATACAATGCACGCCAGCAGGCTGGTAAACAGAACCTTGAAATTTATGGTAAGCGCAAGATTAGGTATAATATTACTACTGTTTGTTATTGCAAGTATAATGTAAGATAATACTACACCGATGATGCCGCCTATACAAGTGAGAATGAGGTTCTCAACAATGAATTGATAAACCAGTGTTTGTGACGATGCTCCAAACGCTTTGCGAACGGCTATTTCAGAGGAACGCTCCATAATGCGGCTTATGTTAATATTTACGAGGTTTAGGGTGGGCAGTAAAAGAAACAGCAGGAAGATAACTGTTACAATTAAAAGAAAAATCGTCATGCCCGAATCTGTTTCTTCGCCAAAGGGCAAACTTCTTGTGAACGACTCAAGGAATGTATTGGCAAATGTGTATACCTGGTCGTTGTTTTGAGCGGTTGTGTTTATCTTATCAACCATTTCATTAAACTCCAGCCGCATTTTATCGAAGTCGCCGGAGGACCTCAAGAGCAAAATGCCCGTATAGCCGCCCATAAGCCCTGTATTGTGAAAATCTTCTTTTGATACGGTATATGGTGCATACATATCAGCATAAACATTGCTTGTAAAAGGCACACTTTTTACCACGCCAATTACGCGGTATTGCACATTATCTGTTTCTATGTACTTGCCAACAGCCTGTACATCCTCACCAAAATAATTAGTGCGTGTGTCTTCTGAAATTACTGCAACCTTCTCGCCATTATCAAGCTGCTGTTTATTATAAGGCTTGCCCTCAATAAAATTAAATTGCAGCACGTCCCAAAAAACATCGTTGGTATACTGTAAGTTTATCACAAGCTTTTTAGTACTTGCATAACTGTTGGTTGATGAGTTGTTTGAAAACATTGCCAGCTTTTCCTGCGTTTTTAGTGCCGATACGTAATGGCTGATAAAATAAAAGCTTGGGCCACCATTGTAAGCTGACCTGTTTTTTTTATTTATAATATGCATTTTGCTTACATATAATTCTCTGTCCCTATTTACGTCCGGATAGCCGGCGCTAAGTACATGGCTGATGAACGCCGAAACCAGTATAATAATCGTTAGGGTAAAGCTTATACCAAACAAGCTGATGAAGGTGAAGAACTTCCTTCTTTGCAACACCGCTATGGCTATTTTAAAATAATTTTTTAACATGTAGGTTCATTTATATGTTTTGATTTTCCGCTTCAGGCCTGTCAACTGTCATCTGCCAATTGTCATCTTTACTGCACCTGGCTGCCGTCAAACAAGCGCACCAGGCGGTGTGTTCTCCTGGCCATATTTTCATCATGCGTAACCATTACAATAGTAGCTCCGTCGGTTTTGTTAAGATGAAGCAATATGTCCATAATTTCATTGCCCATTGCGCTGTCAAGGTTGCCTGTTGGTTCATCAGCAAGAATAATTTCCGGTTGACCAACAATAGCCCTTGCAATGGCTACACGCTGCTTTTGCCCGCCTGATAGTTGTGTGGGGAAATGCTTCACCCTATTACTCAAGCCCACTTTTTCCAATGCTTCAGACGCTAACTTTTTTCTTTCACCGGCTGACGCGCTTCGGTATAGCAGCGGCAACTCTACATTGTCTAAAACCTTCAGGTCGTTTATCAGGTGATAACTTTGAAATATAAATCCCAGCTTTTTATTCCTGAAATTGGCAAGTTGCCTGTCGTTAAGGTTGCCTGTTGTTTGTTCATCAATTTTTATCTCGCCTTTGGTGGGTGCATCAAGCAAGCCCATAATATTAAGCAGGGTACTTTTGCCACAGCCTGAAGGCCCCATAATACTTAAAAACTCGCCTTTAACAATGTTCAGGCTTATACTACTTAACGCCAGTGTCTCCACAGTGCTGGTGCGATAAACTTTTTCTATTTTTTCTAAACGTATCATATTAGTTGCTTTATGCTTTTTTATTGGTAGGTAATTTTTTTATTTTCAACAAAGTCGTACAATGATAAATAGCGAAGCTGGTAATAGGCCCCCCAAAAGTCGCGCAGGGCTAGTATATAATCTCTTTTCGACTGGTCTTTTTCCTGGAACGCAATGCTTAGATCTGTTATGCTTAAATTGCCTAACACATATCTTTCTTTTGCTATCTGGTATTTTTCGCTGGCAATGCTGTCGGTTTTTGCAGTAAGCACCAGTTGGTCTTTCATCATATCAAACAACGTAACCTGTGTAACAATTTCCTGTGTAAATAACTGCTTATCCTGTTCCACAGCATATTGCGTAAATTTAAGATTGGCCTCAGCAGTTTTGGTTCTTGATTTTGACCTGCCCCAATCTAAAATAGGTATAGCAAACGATACCTGTACCTCCTGCTGGTCCTGCGGCGATTGGTAAACCTGGGGTACGGTTGCAGCACTTTTTGAATAACCCAACTGCGCTGTAAGCGTTGCATTTAAACCGTTATCGCCTTTGGCTTTTGATACATCTCTTTTTGCTTCTGCAATGCGGCGTACAAATGCTATTGCGTCACTGCGGTTGGCAAATGCCTCAGACAAAACCTTATCAGACGATACCCGCATATCGATGGTTGAAAAAGGCAGTAGCAAAGCAATTCTGTCAACATTGCCAAGACCAGTGTATGCGCGCAGGTTTAGCGTAGCAATTTCCATATCGCGCCTTGCAATGCCTGCCGCTTTTTCTGCCTTTAAACGTTCAAGCTGCAATTGCAATATTTCATTTTTAGTTATTTTGCCAAGGTCAAATTTTTCATTTGCAATGCGAAGGATATTTTGGGTATTAACAAGGTTGGTATCTGCTACCTGCAGGTTTACCTGTGCAATTAGAAGATCGAAAAAATAGCCGTTGGCAGCAATTGCTACTTGCTCCATTTGTTCAATGTACGCCTGCTTGCTTTCGTTAAACTTAAGCGGCTCAATTTTCTTGTCCCAGCGCAGGCTGTTAAATTGCCATAGCGGCTGACTGTAGCCTATACCAAACGGCACACTGTTATATAAAGTATTTTTTCGGTCAAAGTCATCAAAGCGTTGTAGTTGCGTTGTGCCATAAATTGTGCCGCCGGTGCTGCTTATGGTTTGGCTGAAAGAAAGGTTTAATGCTGAGTTATTGTTGTGTACCGGTTGAAACAGTACGGTGCCATTGGGCTGTTGTACTTCAATGAAAGATTTGCTGTAACCGGGCAATATACCGTTTAATGATAATTGCGGCTGGTAATTTGAGCGAAAGGTGCGATACTCCCAGTACTTTGTTTCTTTTGTTGTGATAGCTTGTTTTGACGCAATTGATCTTTCTTTTGCCATATCAACCACCTGCTGCAGGGTAAGCACCACTGTATCTGCAGGCGACTGGCAACATATTTTGCTGTAGCCTGCAATAAAAATAAATATAAATATAATCCTCGTTTTCATTTCCTTACTTAATGGTTATCCTGTTTACATTCTTAAAATCGCTCATGTCAGATGTTATGACAACATCGCCTGGTTTTAGGTTATCCTTTATTTCAACATAGTCAAAATTGGTCATGCCAGTATGTACTTTTCTTTTTTCTGCAGTACTGTTGGTAACTACAAATACCTCTTGTGCTGAGGCGCCTTTAAGTGCGGGCCCGTTAGCCACACGAAGCACATTGTTTTGTGATGCTGTCACCAAAAAAACATCTACTTTCATGTTAGGCCGCAGCAGTTTGTTGTTGTTATCGTCTAACTGTATGTCAAATGTTACAATGCCATTTTTTATAGAAGGTTGAATGTTGGTTACCTGGCCCTTTACCTGGGCATCATTAATACGTATAATCGCAACCATATTGTTGTGCAACTGGTCAAGATAGTTGTCAGATATGCTGCCTTGCACCTTAAAGCTGCTTAGGTCTGCAATGCGCACCAGTGCATCTCCTTCCTTAATAGTTGTTCCAATATTTTTATTAACCCACGTAACAACACCATCGCGGCTTGCCACTATATTGGCCATTTGCAGTTTACGTGCAAGCGCATTAAGATCACTTGTTTGTATATCTGCATTAATTTCGGCCTCTTTCATTTCAACCTGCATGGTTTGCTGCTTGCTTTTTATTTCGTTTTCCAGTTGTTGTTTTTCCAGTTGGGCCACCTTTAAGTTAAGTTCAGCTTTTTCAACATCTTCACGCGTACCACCACCGGCTTTGTACAAACGTTTTGCATTTTCAACATCTGCCTCAAGGCTGCTGATCCGCAGCTTTTTTATGTCGTTATTTGATTGTATGTCGTAATAACTCTTATCAAGGTCAAGCCGTAATTTTTTTATATCGTTCTTTTTTGATTCGAGCTGAAAATTCAATTTTTCGTATTCAGTTTGCGAGGCTGATTTATCAAGCATTAAAACAGACTGGCCAATTCTTATTTTGCTGCCTGCATCCATCATTACTTTTTGTATAGATGCGTTTATTGGGCTGGTAATGGTTTCTTCAAATTCAGGTAAAACTTCGCCGGATGCATTGATAGTGTTTTCAACGTTACCTCTTTCAACTACTGCTGTTGTTATTGTTGACTTTGCAACAGTTGATGCAAACGTGTTACGTAAAAACAGTACGGCTGCAGTCAGCAACAATATTATACCCAGTGAGATGATGACCGCCTTTTTCCGTGTGCGGGCTTTAACTTCAGCTTCAATAACTTTATCCATGCAGTTGTTTTAAAGTCATATTTGTTTCAAGCATAATGCCAATACTAAGGTGTTGGTTATTAGGTGGTTGAGTTAAACAGGATAATAAAAAATGTCCGTTACCGGACAAAATGTTTGTAAATGGGAAAACAGTAAAGTGCTTACCCCAACGTGTGAAAAATAAGCACGCCGCGAACAAATATTTTTTTGCAATTGCCAATAGCTTGCTTTTACTACCTTTAAAAGCGATAGCTAGACTAATGAAAAATAAGAGTTATTTATGTACGTACTATAACAATTGTAACTGCTAAAATTGCCATAATGGAAAATAACGAACAAAAGCCCGCTTCCAAAACCCTAAGCAGAGGCAAGTTTATTAAAGCGTCCGCGCTTGCAGCGGGCTTTTATATTATACCAAGACATGTATTGGGCCGTGGCTTTGTTGCGCCCAGCGATAAACTGTATATAGCCTGTGTAGGATGTGGTGGTGAAGGGGCGAATGATATTGAGCATTATGCCAAAGCACCAAAAAAGAATGCGGTAGTAGCTTTTTTGTGCGATGTAGATGACAGGCAAGGTGCAAAGCGTCGCAAGGAATTCCCTAATGCTCCTTTTTACCAGGATTGGCGCGAAATGTTTGAAAAGGAGAATAAACATTTTGATGCGGTGTCTGTTGCTATACCAGACCATAACCACGCAATTGTTGGCCTCGGCGCTATGCAATTAAATAAACACCTATATCTGCAAAAGCCTTTAACGCATGATATTTACGAAGCAAGAATATTAACCCAGGCTGCAGCTAAATATAAAGTAGTCACTCAAATGGGCGACCAGGGTGCATCAGGCGATGGTATGCGTATAATGCGCGAATGGATTGAAGCAGGGTTGATAGGCGATATACAAAAAGTATACAACTGGACCAACAGGCCCGTATGGCCGCAAGGTATTCCATGGCCATCAGCAAAGCCACCAGTACCTAAAGAACTTAATTGGGACCTTTGGCTGGGTACAGCGGAGTACGTTGACTATATTGATAACCTTGTACCATTTAACTGGCGCGGCTGGTGGCGCTTTGGCACCGGCGCTCTTGGCGATATGGCCTGCCATATTATCGGCCCTTCCTTCAAGCTGTTTAACCTGGGATACCCTACTGAAGTCACCTGCGATGCAAGCACTGTTTATTCGGGTATTTTTAAAGAAGGCGATTACCCTGAAAGTATACCGGTATCAACAAAACTGCGATATACATTTAAGTTAAAAGATGGACGTGACCTGCAATTGTACTGGATGGATGGCGGATTAATGCCTGACCGTATTGAAGAGCTTGGAGACGGTGACGCCGGACTTGAAATGGCATCAATGGATGATTATGAAGGCGGATCGTTGTTTATTGGTTCAAAAGGAAAGATGTCGTGCGGCTGGGGCGGCTTATACCCCCGGTTGTTGCCGCTGTCGCGCAATAAAGAAATAAATGTACCTGCAAAATACCCGCGTGTGCCCGGCGCTGAAGACGGGCATTGGGCGCAATGGGTTGATGCCTGTATTGCAGGCTATGGCAATATGGAAGTTGACAGCCCTTTTGCAGGCTATGCAGGCCCGCTTACTGAAACTGTATTAATGGGTAACCTGCTGCTGCGCTGTTTTAACCTTAAAACAAAAGTAACAAGGCATGATCCTGTATATGGGGATCGTATTGAATACACAACAGCGGGCCGTTACCTAAACTACAAGTGGGATGGTGAGAACATGCGTATTACCAATTTTGAACCGGCTAACCAGTTTATTAAACGGGAGTACAGGAAGGGGTGGGGGCAGTTGAAGCTATAATAAAGCTGACAGTTGTAAGATGACAGTTGACAGGCGGTGCGATAGACCGGGAAGGTTTTTTTAGGGAATGGCGTTGCCGAAATAAAGTCGGCATGTTGGCAACGCTTGTTGACAAAACATACTATTTCATGACAACCATATAGCCCTGCTGACGAATGCCAGGTCACCGCAAGATATTGGTAAAAAAATTAATTCCTATAAATTTGGTAGACTAATAAGATGTAATTACTTTTGCTGTACATTACTAATTGTCATACCAATGCGAAGCAATAATACACCATACAACTTTTCAAATGCCTGTTTATATATAACACGTGCTGCAGTGGCCGCTAAGGGTTGCTGTTGTTGTATTTGGTGTAGCAAAAGCTAATATTCTTCGTTACTCCTCCAACACAAATTCTCTATCCAAACTAAAAGGCTTTTTTGTATATGTGCCATAACGCGGTGCATAAACTGCAACAGCAGTTGAACAATATTTATAAATTAAAATGATGCTTATGACATGTTGATAAAAAACTACTAACTATAAAAAAGTGGCCGGTAACTGTTTGCACCAGCACCGGCCTAATTAAACAAGGCTTTGCGTAAACAGCACCCTGCATAAGCGGGATGGCTGCGCCATTATTTAATTATCAAATCAAATGTAATGAAAAAAGTTTTCCTTATTGGAATGAGTTTTTTTCTTGTTCTCCCACTTTTTGTTCTTTCACAAACTACACCTGAACCGCTTATAAATTCAGTATTCAGTGGCACGGTAACAGACAGTAAAACACACGCACCTCTTGAAGGCGCCACAGTACAGCTTAAAGGGACAACACACCAGGTATTTACTGATAACCACGGCAAATTTTATTTTAAAACAGGGCAAAAATTACCTGCAGAATTAGTAGTAAGTTATGTTGGTTATGAAACGCTTGAAACCACTGCACCCGGCAACGGTGTAGAGATAAGCCTCGTTCAATCATCAACGCACTTAACTGAAGTTGTGGTTGTTGGTTATGGTACGCAGCGCAGAACAGACCTTACCGGTTCTGTAGCCAGTGTATCAAAGAGCCTGCTGTCACAACCCGCAACATCATTTGATAACCTGTTACAGGGCTCAGTGCCAGGCATATCGGTTACACAAAGTTCAGGCCAGCCGGGCGCCACATCTACTATAAGGGTGCGCGGTGGCAACTCTATATCTTTTGGCAACGACCCTTTATATGTTATTGACGGGTTTATTATTTACAACAATAACAGCTATGTTAATACAGGTGCTGCAAATGGGCCGGCCATCAACGCATTGTCTACCATTAACCCAAGCGATATAGAATCAATAGACATTTTAAAGGATGCATCCGCTACTGCTATCTATGGTTCACATGGGGCGAATGGTGTTGTGATAATTACTACAAAAAGGGGCAAAAAAGGCGGTACCGAAATTAGCTACAGTACTTACCTGGGCGATCAAACTGTTGCTAAAAAACTTTCGCTGTTAAACGCATCGCAATGGGGAGCACTGGTGAACGATATAAATGTAAGCGACGGTAAGCCCAAAACATACAGCGATTCTGCTCTTGCCGCACTGGGCGCTGGTTCAGACTGGCAGAGTGCGGCGCTTAGAAATGCTTTTCAGCAAAACCATGAGTTGTCTATTTCAGGCGGTGATGAAAAATCTCGTTACTTAATTTCAGGCAACTACTACGACCAGAATGGTATTATTTTAAATTCGGGGTTTAAAAGGTATAATGGCCGTATTAACTATGAAAGAAATGTTACAGATAAATTTAAAATAAGCACCAATATTTTTGGCAGCCGCTCTATAGTAAATGCGCCGTTTGGCGGTGTATATGGTAACACAACGTCTGCTGCGCCAAGCGGCGGTTTCAGCAGCATATTGTTTACATCGCCGGCCGCACCTATAAAAAATGCAGACGGTACATACAATACTACCAGCGCGCTTCTTTCAGCCACTAACCCTATACAGGACCTGCTTACTACTGTAAACCAAACCTATATAACGCGCGTGCTGGCTAATATTGCGGGCGAATATAAGTTTACCAAAGACCTTACATTGAAGGTAACCGCCGGGGCAGACCTTATAAGCAGCAAACAAAATTATTACTCGCCTAATTTTGCCGGCTCGCCGGCGGGCTCATCTACCGGCTACGCAGCGGGTGGCTATGCTGCTGTAGGCAACGGCACAGCTACTACATGGCTTAATGAGAACACGCTAACCTACGACCATACGTTTAACGAAAAACACTCATTAAATGTACTGGCAGGTTATACTACGCAGGCTGAACACGATGAAACTGCTGTTGCGTCAGCACAAAAGTTTACCAACAACCTTACAACGTTTAATAATCTTGCCTCCGCTGGTACGGCAAATCTGCCTGCCTCAAACAGCCACGACCAGGTGCTTAACTCTTTCCTGGCAAGGGTAAGTTATTCATACCTGCATAAATATAATGTTACTGTGTCAGAAAGGGCGGATGGCGCATCGCAATTAGGCGCGAATAATAAATGGGGTTATTTCCCGTCAATAGGCCTTAGCTGGAATGTTGATAAGGAAGATTTTTTTGAACGTTTTAGTAACGCTGTTACCAGCCTTAAGGTAAGGTTAACAGCAGGGCAAACCGGTAATTCAAACATACCTGCCTATAGCTCCCTGCCATCGTTAACGCCAACCAACTATTATTTTGGTTCACCGCAAACGCTGTCTACGGGGCTTTCTCCTAATCAATTGGGTAACCCTGACCTGAAATGGGAAACTACCACGCAATACAACGGCGGTGTTGACGTAGGCTTGCTGCACAACCGCATCAACTTTACGTTTGATGCTTACTATAAAAAAACAACTGACCTGCTGCTTAACGTGCCTTTACCGCTATACACCGGTTATGCTACAAAACTTGAAAACATTGGCAGTGTAGAAAACAAGGGTATTGAAATTGGATTGAATACGCAGAACATTGCAAACAAACATTTTTCATGGACATCGGCTGTAGTGTTTGCGCTTAACCGTAATAAAGTGCTTAGCCTTGAGCCCGGTGTTGCCAGCTACTTTCCAACGGCGCCAACTGGGCTTGTATCGCCTGTAATAGTTAAAGTTGGGTTACCTGTAGGTTCATTTTGGGGCTACTCAACAGGCGGCCTTTTAACACAAACAGATATTGATAAAGGCACGCCCTTACTTGCAGGTGTTTCGCAACAGGTGGGCGACAGGAAGTATCTTCCGCTAAACCCAGGCGAAACAGTTATTACCACTGCGGACAAGCACTATTTAGGCAGCGCACAACCAAAGTTTACGGCCAGTTTCTCAAATACATTTAATTATGATGGTTTTGACCTGGGCTTCTTTTTATCAGGCGCTTATGGCAACAAGTTATTTAACCAGTTACAGCAAAATTTAGAAAGGCCAACCTTAACAACCAATGCACCAACCACGGAGTTAGACAGGTATAGCGCTACCAACCCCAACGGCTCAATGCCAAAGGCTACCAACGCGCCGGTAACACAGGTTACTGACAGGTATGTTGAAGATGCGTCTTACATAAAGCTTAAAAATATATCGCTTGGGTACACATTTGCAGGCAGTGTGCTTTCTAAAATACATGCGACCAAATTAAGGGTGTATGTATCTGCACAAAACCTGTTTACCATTACCAAATACAAAGGCTTTGACCCTGAGGCAAGCTATTATGATATTGACAATACCAAGGCTGGCATTGACTACGGTATTTACCCTTCGGCAAAAACATTTCTTGCCGGCCTTAATGTAACTTTTTAGATGACTAAATAAATACAGCAATGAAAAAATCATCATTAATATTAACTATATCTTTTTTAACAGCCGCAGGCATTATTACATCTTGTAACAAGCTTACTGAAAAACCCAACAGCGTAGTTGTTGCGTCTCAGTACTATAAAACAGCTGCTGATGCCACAGCCGCCGTTACAGCGGCATACAATAGTTTAAACAGCGACCCCGCGGGCGATTTTCCCATGTACGGCAGGCAACTTAACCTGCTTGTTGATAACAACAGCGATAACCAGAACTTTAGCCCCAGCAACACCAACCCCGATGTAAGGGCCCTGGGCACAGCAACCTATGTTTCTGCCAACAGCCGTATACAAAAAAACTGGCAGCAGCATTACTATGGTATAAGCAAAGCAAATGTTGCTATTGATAATATCGCCAACATACCGCTTAACCAATTTGCAGATACCAGCTTAAAGCCAAGGCTTGTGCGCGAGGCGAAATTTGTACGCGCCTTATTATATTTTAACCTCGTGCGCCTGTTTGGCGATGTACCTTTAATATTGCATGACGCTTCTACAACCGGCGTTACCCAACTGCTCGCTGTAAAACGTACACCAAAAGACAGTGTGTACCTGCAGATTATTGCAGACCTTACTGATGCAACAAATTTGCCGGCTACTTACTCTTCCGCTAATATTGGCAGGGCCACCGGCGGTGCAGCACACGCGTTGCTGGCCAAAGTGTATGCTACCCGCAGGGATTGGACCAATGCACTTGCTGAACTGCAACAAGTGATTACAGCTGGCACTTTTGCCGGCGCTACCGGCAACTATGGTTATGCGTTGTTGCCAAATTTTAAAGACGCTTTTCAAAAAGCTACCAAGAACGGGCCTGAGCATATTTTTTCAGCGCAATTTGCAACCGGGTTGGGTGCAGCAAATACCACACAGTTTCTTAGTCAAAGCTTTACATCGTTCAACACAGGTGTTTTTCCGATCGATTGTATTTCTGACAGCAGCGTTGTGCAGATATTTGATAATGATGACACGCGTAAAAGCGTTTCATTTTATACAACAGTATATAACCCTGCCACCGGCGCAAATGTCGTGTTTAATAATGCTTATACACCTTACCTTAACAAGTTTGTTGATTACAGCTTATCGCCACTGGCGCCACAAAACCCGAGCGGCGTTAACTACCCCATTATAAGATATTCGGAAATATTGTTGCTGTATGCTGAAGTGCAAAATGAGCTGAACGGCGGCCCAACTGCAGATGCTTACACCGCGATAAACACTGTAAGAACGCGCGCCTATGCAGGCGTACCGCATTACCTGGCTCTGGGCCTTAGCCAGTTTGATTTTCGCGATGCTGTTTTTTTAGAGAGAAGAAAAGAGTTTATACAGGAAGGACAGCGCTGGTTTGACCTTGTAAGGCGTGGTATAAACCCTAATACCGGTAATCCTTACCTGGTTGATGCTTTAAAAGTGATTGCAGCAAAGAGCGCCGGTATTGCGGCGAAAGATACTTTATATCCTATACCGCAGGTGGAAATACAAACTAATCCCAACTTAACACAAAACCCCGGGTGGGATGGGCATTAACACGAACACACTAATTGAAACTCAAAAATATTTTTCAACATGAAGATTTCTAAACTAAGGGGTTCGCTTATAAAGTCTGCATTGCCTGTTGTTATGACGTTTGCTATGCAGCATGCATTTGCACAAAGCCAGCAACCATTCCGGGGTGTAGTGGGCAAGACGCTTGCGGAATCAAAAGAATGGTGGCCGCAACCTATTAAAGCGCCTGCAGGTGCGCCAAATGTAATATGGATAGTGCTTGATGATGTTGGCTATGGTGCATCAGGCACGTTTGGCGGTGTTATTCGTACCCCCATGTTCGACAGCCTTGCCAACAATGGCCTTAAATATATAAACTTTCATACAGCCGGTATTTGCGCACCCACGCGTGCTGCATTATTAACAGGGCGCAACCATCATTTTGTGCACGAAGGCGGCTTCTCGCACGTTGCTATGTCGGCAGGTTTCCCGGGTTATGATGGAAGAATACCTTCAAAAGACGGAACCATTGCAGAGATATTACGAGATAACGGGTATAACACTTTTGCTGTTGGTAAATACGGCCTGACACCTGACGAAGAAGCAACAGATGCCGGCCCGTTTGACCACTGGCCTTCGGGCAAAGGGTTTGAGCATTATTTTGGTTTTCTTGGTTCGGAAGATGATAACTATACTACAAACCTTATTGAAGACAACACACATATTAAACCCGATGGCAGGCATTTTAGCGAACAGCTTACTGATAAAGCCATTAGCTATATAGCCAGGCAAAAGGCCGCTGCACTTAACAAACCATTCTTTTTGTATTATGCACCGGGCGCTACACACGCACCTCACCAGGTTGATACAGGCTGGAGCAATCAATACAAAGGGCAATTTGATGAAGGCTGGGATGTTTTCAGGCAAACAGTATTTAATAATCAAAAAAGGTTAGGGGTTATACCGGCAAACGCTGTACTGCCAGAACGCAACCCGAAGATACCTGCCTGGAACTCGCTTACACCGGAACAGAAAAAACTATACGCGCGCTTTTTTGAAGTGTATGCAGGCTACCTTACTTATACTGATTACCAGGTTAGCAGGGTTATAAACTATTTAAAGCAGGTTAACCAGCTTGATAACACAATAATATTTGTGTTGATAGGGGATAATGGGGCAAGTAAAGAAGGCACACAATACGGCGTTATAAGGGGGCATAGCACAACATTTGGTTCAAAAGATGTTACAGCAAAAAAATACTTAGAGCTGAATGAAAATGGTATTGAGCAAATAGGTACGCCGCAATCGTGGGTTAATTACCCCATCGGCTGGGCACAAGCTGCCAACACGCCATTTAAGTATTGGAAGATGGATGCCAATTCAGAAGGCGGTACGAGGAACCCGCTGATAATATTTTATCCCAAAGGCATAAAAGATAAAGGCGGTATACGTACGCAATACGGGCATGTTATTGACCTTTTGCCTACTACACTTGAGTTTACCGGTATTAAGGCGCCTGAATATGTACGCGAGGTTAAGCAGGACAGAATACAGGGTACATCGTTGGTATATTCCTTTAATGATGCCAAAGCCCCGTCAAGGCATAACGAACAATACTATTATATTTTCGGCTCACGCTCTATTTATAAAGATGGCTGGAAGGCTGAAACTGCGCACCACCCGGATATTTTTGATGAGAACCATTTTGCAGATGAGCAACAGGATTCAATTAAAACAGATTACAGTAAAGACGTATGGGAACTGTACAACCTTGATGAAGACCCTACAGAACGCATTGACCTGGCAAAAAAATACCCGGAAAAATTAAAGGCATTGCAGGATCTTTTTGATGACAATGCAAAAAAATACAACATCTACCCTTTTATTGACTGGGATGATGTGTTTAAACGCAGGATACATAAAGTAAATACTAAATAAACAACATTGAATAACATATAAAAATTATGTATGACATTAAATGATGCAGGTATTCTAACAAAGAAAATTTTAATCGGTATTGCCATTACAGTAGCACCGTTGATCATTATTGGCGGCGGCCTTTGGCTTATCAGTCATTATTTAATCAAATAAAAAAATAAAACTATGGCACAGAATAATCCACTTACAAAAAACAGGGCCAGGGACATGATAATCAGCGTATTTATTTACGCAATACCCGTTGTAGCTGTATATGCTTATTTTGCTTCTAAAGGCGAGGCCCCGTGGAAGAATAACACTCACGCGCCGCTTGCTGCTAACATACCGGGCTTTTTTCATTTTATTCAGCCAATATTTAAAAACCTGCAATCGTGGGGGTTTATTGTGGTTGCATTTGTGTTGGGCATAATTGAATTTGCGCTGGGACTGTATGATAATAAATGGACAAAAACCGAACGGGCAATTGATATTGTTTGTTTTATTGCGCCTAAAGTTTTACTGGTGCCGGTAACGGCTTTTTTTAGCCTGCAGTTGTTGCCTTTTGTACTGCCGCATTTCCAAAATGAATTTTCGTGGGTGCCTTTTTGGGGCGGCGTATTTATTATTGCCATTGCTGACGACCTTACACAGTATTGGTACCACCGCCTGCACCACCAGGTGCCATTTTTGTGGCGCTTTCACCGCACACACCATTCAGCCAATTACATGGGCATGGCTATGGCGTCAAGGCAGAATTTCATTTACACGGTGTTCTTTTCTCAAATATATTTAACGGCAACTTTAATTTATCTCGGCCTGGGCTACGCAGCCTTATTTGTTACAGTAATAAAATCGGCCGTTACGCTTGGTGCGCACTCAAGTGTTGCATGGGACAAGCCTTTGTACAAATTTCGCGTACTGCACCCGGTAGCCTGGGTATTAGAAAGATTAATATCAACACCAGCTACGCACCAGGCGCATCACGCTGACGTAACCGATGACGGTGTTGGTTATTACAAAGGCAATTTTGGCAACATGTTCTTTTTGTGGGATATTATGTTTGGCACAGGTATTATCACGCGCAAATACCCAAAATCGTTCGGTACCATACATTATAAGCAGGAAGAATGGTATGCGCAATTTTTATGGCCCGTCTTCAAATCAAAGAAGCAAGGCAGCGAACTTAGTAAGGGTGGCCCGGTAGTAGCCGAGGGACCGGTTAAGGAGGTTGCTGTACAACACAGTGAAAGAGGCAGTGTGGCCCTTGAGGCCATAGCATAAGTTTACTCTAGTTTATAGCAGTTAGTTTGGTTTAGACCGCCCTTGTTAAAGGGCGGTTTTTTATATGTGCATTCTTTATTATTTGATATGGATAACCTGCTTCAATATGGCTGAGCGTTTTATGTTTGGATTGTTATGCTTTAACCGATAGAGGAATAATGAAGTACAGGTACCGGATTAATGTTAAATAAAAATTGTTAATAAGCTTCTGTTATTGCTTTACGCCTGGTAATCATAAATTGTATTCAGTAAAACTGCAAAATCTATTTTCTCATTCATTTGCCTATATTTAGTCATCTTTATTATGGCAAAAGATGGATAACCAACAAACCTTATCAACTGCAAATGCCGCGGATGCAGTAAAAGAAAAAAACAGCCTGCTGCTGGTTATTGCTGCATCTGCTGCGGGTACGCTGATCGAGTGGTATGATTTGTTTATCGCTATCATCCTCGCCAATACTTTATCGCTTCATTTCTTTCCGGGCAAATCAAAATTTTTGGAAACGCTGGCAGTTGTTGGCTCCTCTTATCTTATACGCCCAATAGGCGCTTTGCTGTTTGGCGCCATGGGTGATAGAAAAGGGCGTAAGCGGTCGTTTCTTCAATCATTATTATTAATGGGCACAGCTACCTTTTTAATAGGCTGCCTGCCAGACTTTGGCCAGGTAGGCTGGCTTGCACCCATACTTTTGCTGGTATTAAGGCTTTGCCAGGGCCTTGCTATAAGTGGAGAATATGCCGGCGCCACTATTTATGTTGCCGAGCATGCACCTGCAAACAAGCGTGGTTATTACACCGGCTTTATACAGGCTACTGTTCCGTTTGGGTTAATGATTTGCTTGTTGGTGGTGTTTGGCACAAGGTTGCTTACTAACCCAAACGACTTTATAGCCTGGGGTTGGCGTATACCGTTTTTATTCAGCAGTCTTTTGGTTGTGCTTAGCTATTTGCTGAGAAGAAAATTGAAAGAAAGCCCTTTGTTCAACCAAATAAAAGTGCAGGGTAAGATAGAACAGTCGCCGGTTAACCAGGCTTTTAAACAAAAAGGTAATTTAAAGCTAATGCTGCTGGCTGTATTTGGGGGTAACGCGGCCCAAAGCACGGTAATGCATTGTGCGCAATTTGTATCATTATATTTTTTGCAGCTTACTGTGCATTTAAAAGATAATACCGCAATATTAATATTGGCAGCAGCTAATTTATTAGGCGGCCTTTTTTTTCAACCGTTTGGCGCGTTAAGCGACAGGGTAGGGCGAAAGAAAATTATTCTTACAGGCCTTCTTGCTGCTGCGGTTATTATACCCGTAAGTTTCTATTTGTTTTTGCAGCTTGGTAACCCTGCAGGCCTTACTATTCCGCACGATATTAGCCTGGGTGTAACCTGTACATTTATCGGCCTTATATTTTTAATGAGCATTTGCAGCGCCATGGTATATGGCCCCATGGGCGCATTTATGCTGGAACTTTTTCCCACCAATATTCGTTACACCAGTATGGGCTTTAGTTATAACATTGGTAATGGTGTGTTTGGCGGCTCAACAGCATTTGTTACTGAGTTTTTAAGAAATAATCTTGTTGTGGGCATTGCGCTTGCACCTTATATTGGGTTGGCGTACCCACTAACACTTATTGTTACAGCAATATGCATAAACGCAGCTTTTGTGCCGGAAACGTATAGGAGAAAGCTGACGGATGACGATGAACAAAAAAATTGAACCCTAATTGCCGTAGATTTTTTTGTTTATTTTCACGTCTCCGTTATGTAAATGGTTCGCTAATGCTCCCGGCAAAATATCATCCTATATATATTCTTTTATTTCGTGCATGTATTATCACATGTTTATTGGGTATTTAACCAAACCACTACTGCAAAATTTATTAATCTGCCGGGCTCCTTTGGCATAAATTTGCTCGCACAATAACAAACTTGCTAAGTTTTACTATGCAAACCGCCTCATTTTTTAGGTGGTTTTGTATTTTATGACATGTTGGTTTCAAACTGTTGAATACTGTTTGCTCAAAACTGTGCATTCAATATATTTTAATTACTTTACAGCAATATTTGCTTTAAATTTTACACCAGGTTATGAAAGAAAATGCCATTGTATTAACGGGCGGTATGCTGGATACATCCAATGCTAAAACGGCACATGGGTTGATAAGAACCTCATCGCGTTACAACATTATTGCGGTAATTGATAAAAACGGCGCTGGCAGCGATGCCGGGGAAGTGCTTGATAAAACAAACCGTAACATGCCCGTATATGCCTCGGTAGCTGATTTCCTGGCTTCGGGTAAAGCAAAGGCGAAGTATGCGGTTATTGGTATTGCCTTACCCGGCGGTGTGCTGCCCGCTGAAATGGTGGTTGATATAAAGGCGGCCATAACAGCGGGTATTTCGGTTGTATCGGGCCTGCACAGGTTTTTAAATGATATGCAGGAACTTGTTAAAATGGCACAACAGCATAACGTTTCCTTAGTTGATATAAGAAAGCCCCGTTCAAAAGACCAGCTTAAATTCTGGACGGGTGAGATTTATAACATTCCTTCAAAAATAATAGCGGTATTGGGCACAGATTGTGCCCTGGGCAAAAGAACTACTGCCTGCCTTATTACCGGCGCTATGCAAAAAGCAGGTGTTAACGCGCAAATGATATTTACCGGCCAAACAGGGTGGTTGCAGGGTCACAAATACGGGTTTATTTTAGACACAACTTATAACGATTTTGTTTCAGGCGAGCTTGAAAATGCTGTGGTTACGTGCTATAAAGAAACAAATGCAGAAGTAATGTTTATTGAAGGGCAGTCAGCATTAAGTAACCCCAGCGGACCCTGCGGGGCAGAGTTATTATTGTCTGCACATGCTAAAGGTGTAATACTTCAACATGCGCCGGAGAGAATTTATTTTGAAGGCAGGGAAGAAGAGAAAATTGAAATTAACCTTGCACGGGAAATAGGGTTGATACAACTGTATGGCGGCAAAGTGCTCGCGCTAACACTTAATACGCATGGTTTAACAAGGCCGCAGGCCGATGAATTTAAACGCTTATACCAACAACAATTTAATATACCTGTAATTCTGCCACTTGAAGAAGGGATGGAAGAACTAAGCGGTGTTATAAAAAATTATATGCAAGCATGAAGATACAGTTAGTATATACACGAAAAGAAAACCTGCGTTTGAGCAAACCGTATACCATTGCCTTTAAAACAATTGACCTTGTTGAAAATGGTATAATTGAAATAATAAGCGACAACGGGTTGACAGGCCTGGGCGCATTTAACCCGAGTTGTGAAGTAATGGGAGAAACGCTGGAACATGCGCTGGACGCCACATCTGCTGAACGCTTGCAATGGCTTATTGGCAAAGAGATTAGCGATGCAGATGGCTTTAATGCCTTATTAAATGAAGTAACGCAACGGTTTAGTGATAGCCCTTCAGCGCGCATTGGGCTTGAAATAGCCTTGTATGACCTGTTTACACAATCGCAGCAAATGCCGCTGGTGCAGTTCCTTGGACAAAAAATATTTTCCATGCCTACCTCAATAACAATAGGTATTAAAGGCGTGCAGGAAACACTTGAAGAGGCAAAAGATTATATTGACCGCAAGTTTAAAATATTGAAGGTAAAACTGGGCGTTTCACCCGAAGAAGATATTGAGCGTTTGATTAAACTGCGCGAAGTATATGGCTATGATGTGCGAATAATTATAGATGTTAACCAGGGGTATAATTACGGCCAGCTGCTTGCGTTTTATAAAGGTATACAGGGCTTGCATGTGGAATTGATTGAACAGCCGCTTCTGCAGGGTAAAGAAGACGATATGCGCCGCTTGCCGGCAGAAATAAAACAACTAATAGCGGCGGATGAATCGCTTATAAATGCAAAAGATGCAACCGCATTGGCAGGGCCACCAGCCGCATGCGGCTTCTATAATATTAAACTGATGAAGTGTGGCGGCATACAGGAAGCGCTGAATATTGCAAACATTGCACAAGCCAACAATATTGGCCTGATGTGGGGCTGTAACGATGAAAGTATTATAAGTATTACCGCTGCCTTACATATTGCTTTTGCATGCGCCAACACCCGTTTTATTGATCTTGATGGTAGCCTTGACCTGGCTGAAGACGTTGTTACCGGCGGTTTTATTTTAAAAGATGGTATTATGTCAATTGCAGGCAAGTCGGGCCTTGGTGTTAAAAAGATAGGATAATAAAAAAGCCAGGCAGAGAACTGCGCCGGCTGCTTTATCAAAAACTGAACCCCCAAAATAGGGTGTTCTATATAACTCTGTGTACTTTTTTGCCTTTATGCAAAATGCAAAGATTGGCTAATGTTATATTAAAGTCAATCGCATGCTGCTGGTATTTTTACCGCAAATATTAGGTATATATGCCCAGTGGTTATACACGTATTCATAACCGATATGAAAACTAATCTTAAAAACTAAAAGCACTAATTTACTTTAATAAGCTTTCCATGAAAAATATTTTCCACCGTTTTCAATGTTATAAAATAAGTCTCCCGCGCAAGTGCTGCCAGGCCGTCAATTTCAATACGGTTAAACCCTTTTGTTATTTGGCATTCCTTACGTAATACCAATTTGCCTGTTACCGTTTGCACCAGTATCATGGCGTCTTCATCCTTATCGCTGTTAAACTCAAGAGCTGTATAGCTTTGTGCAGGGTTAGGGTATAATTTTACCAGCCATATGCCGCTAAACTGAACCATTTTTATAGTTGAATAATCAATACCGCCATTGGCTTCAACTATCTTAAGCCTGTAGTAGTTAAATCCATTAAGCGGCGCATCGTCAATAAAGCTATATATTACCTGTGCAATGTTGTTAATTATACCTTTTGTAAGCCATGTTATGCCATCATTGCTGCGTTCAATTACATAAGTTTTTGCTCCGCCTTCAGCCTGTGTGGTCCAACGCAGCAGTACATTATCGCCGTTACGGCTAGCAGTAAATTCCAAAAGGGTTAAAGCTAAAACGGTTGCACAACCAGTGTTGGTAAGGGTTATTGATGCGGAGCCTCTGCACCCGTTATTATTTGTAATAGCAACGTTATACGTACCTAAATGGGCAACGTAAGGTGCCTGCAAATGTGATATATCACTGTCAGATGCGACATCAATAGCTGAAGTGGTATAAAACCTGTTGCCTGTGGTACCGGTCCATAACCAACTAAGGCCATTATTCTCATAAAATCTTACATAATTAACGCTTGCTGCATTGGTGCCGCAGGTAGTGCTGATGGAAGGTGTTGCCTGGTCTACATTTACGGCAGGGGCGATACCTGTGCCTGTGCAGCCATTGCCATCCGTTACATTAAAGCTGTATGTGCCGCTTGCACCAGGTACCGCTGTGGTAGTAGTATTGTTAATATTCACAACGCCGCTGCCTGCCCAACTGTAGGCGTAAGGCCCGGTGGTAGAATCTGTTACAGTGCCTGTAAGGTTTATGGTGGTTGAGGGGTTGGCGCACATTGAATATTTATCTGCAAATGCTGTGGCTGAAGGCACAGGGTTTACTGTTACTACTGTTGCTGTTGAACCCGAGGCCTGGCAGTTATTATTATCAGTAATAGAAAACCCGAACGAATAGTTTTGGGCTGTTTCTGCTGTGGCAGATGCCGTAACCGGCGATGTGCTGGTAGTGCCGTTAGCCGGGGTAACTACCGAGTTAGAAGGCGGCGTCCATGCATAATTATATGGCGTTGACCCACCGCTAAAGCTGGCTGTTAGCGATATGGTATTGCCGGTATTGCCGCAGGACGTTGTGGGCGATGCTGTAACACTAACTACGGTTGGCGAGCTTGAGGTGGGTAGTATGCTGGTACTGCCAGTGCCGCTACAGCCGCTGCCATCTGTAACCGTTACAGGGTATTTAAATGTTGACGAAGCAGTACTGCCGCTAATGGTAACCGTTGGGTTATAAACAGCAGCGCTGCTGTAAGCAGATGAGCCACCGCCTGTTATAGTGGGCGTGCCCCATGCATAAATGTATGTGCCGTTGCCGCCGCTAGCCTGTGCAAACAACTGGTCGGTGGCGCTGCCGCTTATGCCACCGCAAAAAGCACTGGTATTGGCTGATACTGACAGAGTAAGCGACTGTAAAACCGTTTGGGTAGAAGAAGTAGACACCTCACAGCCATTTACATCGGTTGCATTTAAGGTGAAAATATAGGTACCCGGTATTGTTGGTTTGGCAGTGTCTTTACTTGTGGTAGTTGATAAGGTGTGGTACAAACCTGCTGTGGCAGGCGTAGCAGCGCTCCATGCATAAGTAGCAAGCGCGCCTGAACCCGCGGTTACGGATGCAGGAAAATAAATGATTGACCCGTTACATACCGAAGCAATAGGCCAGTTGGCTGTTAAAATAGTGGGCCCTGTTACATTTTTATAGGTAAAGCTGGTTGTGGCTGTTGCGGTACAACCTTTGGCATCTGTTACGCTTATAGTAAAGTTTTGTGCGGCGCCGCTGGTAGCCCCGCTAAGGGTAACCTTAGTAGTATCGTACGATGCGCCGGGCGAGTAAGCTACCGTGCCGGTACCCGATGTGCGCGACCATGCATAAGTTATAGGTGACGTACCGCCTGTAGCAGTAGAGTATAATGAATCAACCGTGTTACTGCATAATGCAGTGGCATAAGTGCCTGCTGTTACGCTTAAAGGGGCAGCCACAAAAGTAGCAGCTGTGGCAGTACCAATACAACCGTTGGCATCTGTTACACTAAGGGTATATTGCCCGCCGGTGCTTATGCCTGTTGCAGAAGCAGAAAATGTAGAGCTGTTGCTTTGCCCGCTGCCCGAAGCCGGTGTTATAGTGCCGGGCCCGCTCCATGCATAAGAATAAGTGGGGTGAAGCTGTCCGCTTACACCGCCGCTTAAGCTTACCGCTGTGGTTATACAGGCAACTACCGTAGAATTGGCATTGGCAGATACTGTAGGCGCGCCATTGTTGGAAACCGCCACTGTTACCGAACCGCCGGATGTACAACCGGCAGTATCTGTTGCCGTAACGGTATACGTATAGCTGCCCTGTGCCGTTGGGGTGGCAGCCGTGTTTTGAATAGTAGCGGTGCTTAATCCCGCGTTTGTTGCGGGGCTGGCAGCCCATGCATAGGTATAGGTGGGTGAAGACGGGTTGGATGGTGTGGTAATGGTGGCATACAGGCTGTCCCGCTGGTTAAAGCATAATGTGCCGCCTAATTTATCCGTTGCTTTAACAACACCGGGTGTAGAAACTTTTAAATTGCTGTTAGATACAACGGTACAGCCAATAGCATTGGTATAAGTATAGGTTAATACAGCAGAGCCAGCCCCTATGCCTATGGCAACGCCGGTACTGGGGTTAACAGTTGCAATAGATGTATTGCTGCTCGTCCACAAGCCGCCGGATGGGCTTACGGCAAACGTATAGCTACTGCCCTTACAAATATTGTCTTTACTGGCTGTGGTTGTTACAGTTGGCAGTATCGGGTTTAATGCAATATCATCAATAGCGAGGTCATTGCCCTCGCCGCCAATATTATTATTTCTTAAGAAAAGGTCTGCGCGGCTGGTGGTAGCCGTAAAAGTAAAACTAAATGGTTGCCAGGCATTGGAGTTTATATTTCCGCTGCTTGATACTGAAACTATTTTACCCAATGTATCCTGCAACCCAAATGAAATGTTTGGAAGGATGCTGCCATTGGTAATACTTGATGCATAAAAGCTGATGGTATAACTAAGGCCCGGCACAAGGTTGGTAACGCGCTGGCGGTAAAACTCATCCTGTGCGTACGATGCATCAACTAACAAAAAGTAACCACCATTACCTGTATGGTCAGAAAGGCCAGTGTTAGTGTACCAGTTAGCGGTGCTTTTAACAAGAGAATATTGCCCGTCATAAGCCCCGTTTGTCAGATCGGCCCAATAGTGGTAAGAAGTTCCCTGCAGCGGGCTACCATCGGTGCCGCTTCCAAATTGGGGGGTTGTATAAATGGGCGAGCTGGTACTGGCATCAAATGTTTGAAGCACCTGTTTAGTGCAAACAAGCTGAATAGCCTGCGGGTTAAGCTTTTCGTTTACATACTCTCCAAATACAATTTTATTGTTAGCCACCACAAAAGTGATGGTGTTATTGTTCACATTATATTTTGAGGAAGTAGTGGTATCACCGCTGGGGTCGTACAGGTTTATTCTTCCCAGGTCGTAACCGCTTGCAACTGTTTCAGTAAGCGTATAAGTACCCGGTGTTACAGCTAATACATAAGTGTTGCCGTTTAAAGAAGAGCTGCTTTTTACCCTTTCATCATCTATCCAATATAAATTACCCAGGTTATCGGTCTGTCTTGAATATATTTCATTAGGCATTGAGTGGCCGGGGTGATAATTAATGTTTTGCGTAGGTACACCGTACACCATATTGGCTGCCCCGCCCGTTAAAAGTTCCATTGCCCTGGTCGGTATCTCTGGTGACCATACGCCTGAATAATATGAAAAGACTATGTTGTTATTCTGTGAGCTTTGTGTTGAAACAGTATAAATATGGTCATTGTCATCATAAGCAATATCCTGCCACGCAGCTATTGCAGTACCAACAGTACCAATATTAGTTACTGCATGGGCGCCTGTGCTGGCTGTATAAACAGTATTTGTTCCTACCTGTATCAATGCAACTAATGTAGCATTCAGGTTCATATCAATACGGGTTGTGCCGCTTGTGCTGGCTATTGAAGACCATGTGGCCCCTGTAGTATTAGGAGCACTACCTGCGGCATAAGAAGCAGAGTAAAGCTGCACGGTAGAAGATGTAGCTATCGCTATCCTTCCGCCATTAGCTGTAACGTCCGTTGCATTGGCTCCACTATATATTTGTATACTTGTTCCATTATTATAAAAAAATACATTGCCGCTGCTGTTTACATACACACATTGGTTAACATAAGCGCCATCTATATATTTTGCCCCCGTAATGCCTGTAGATACCCATTTGGAGCTACCGGCCGACCTATAGTAAATAGTACCTGTTACGCCATTGTTTTCTGTTACGCCGGGCGTAGTGCCGGTTATGCTCCAAAGCTGCCCGTCACCGCCATTGGCCCCGTGGCTTAGCCCAATATCGTAGCTGTTTAAAACATTGCCGCTTAAAGCAATGTTGTCAGATGTTGCCTGGTCGTTAAGGCTAAAGGTACTTACCGTTGCCCCGCTGCTGTTTTTTAGTGTAAACGAATAGTCTGGGGAGCTTTCTTCGTTTATATGCTTTAAGTGCACATAAATATACCCCGTTTGGGCGCCTGCATAAACGCAAAAAAACAGGGGTAATGCAAGTAGCAAAAAGTGTTTAATTGTTTTCATATTTATACGGTTGGGTTATATAAAGTTTGGTTGCGCGTACTCCGTATTTTACACAAGATTGCAGGTTTAGCCTATTTTCATCAATCCCTGGCAAGTTGTTTTATTGCTATTTTAACAATGTAAAATGTTTGGTTTGTATCCGGGTACAAAGGTGAATTAACAATGACGCCAAGTCAATTGCAATCTTTAGGGCATTTTTTAATTAATGATTAGGTAGGCGTTATACCATAAATAGAAATACAGTAGGCAAAAACAGCGGGATGCCAATTTTGTAAGGGCTTAAAGAGCAGCATTAAAAGAAGCTAATAACAAAATAGTTGGCGAAAATACATTTATTATTTACCTGCAATACCCAATTATTAGGTATGTGGAATAATGGTTTATACTTATATTAGTTTTTTATAGCTAAATTTTGCTACCGAAATGGCGCCTTATATGTATTTAGATATAGTTTTGCTTCTATAGACTGGGTTTTAGTGATATCCAAATTGACAGTAACTTTTTAATATATTTCATTATGCAGTCGTTAAATGCTATTGTGGTTGATGATGAACAAATAATTTCAGACAGCCTTAGCGGTATGTTAAGACTAACAGGAATATTTGAGCTTGTGACTAATTTTTACTCAATTGCTGAAGTAAAAAAGGAAATGTTACAAAGGGACTATCATTATATTTTCACTGATCTTAAAATGGCAGATGATGATGTTAAAGGTTTTATAGCTTTTGCACGCAAAACGTGGCCAGAAATTATTATAATAGTAATTAGCTCGCTGATGGACACGGGCCAGGCAAAAGAAATTTTTACAGCGGGCGCTAATGGATATATATCCAAGTTTTCAAGCTCTGAGGATTTGAAGAACGCTATTAAAAAAACAGGCTCAGGCCAGCGTTATGTAAGCCCTGATATGACTGAAAGACTTGTTACAGCATCTATTGCATTAGACCAAAATGGCCTTACCAAAAAAGAGTTGGAAATTTTACGGTGTGTTGCAAATGGTGAAAGTATTATAGAAACAGCAGCAAATTTAAACCTTAGCCGGCATACCGTAATTACCCATCGCCGCAATATAATGGAAAAGCTTAAGCTACATTCGGCTGCAGAAATGGTTAAGTATGCGTTTGAAAACAAGCTGTGCTAATTACCTATTTACATTTTAGGAAAGCTTTAGCGCCACGTTTACAATAGAAATACATGGATAAACAAAACAACAGCCCCGCCTGGTATATCAGTAAAATAGCTGTTGTTATACTTTTGGCAAACTATGTAGTATTTTGTTGTTGTAGTGGTGGCGACAAATATGATACGGTTAAACATTACGATGAGAAGATGTTTGACAGGGCACTAAATACTTCTAATAAAGGAATGCTGGACCAGGCTTTTAAAATGGTAGATTCGGGTTACAGTACTTTTCCCTACATAAGCATTGCCGATAGATTTCGTTACTATTCTTTTAAGCAGGATGCGTATGCTTCGTTTTATTCCCCGGTATATAATGTTGACAGTTGCCTTGGATATGCAGATAGTATGGTGCTGCTGTTAATCGTCAACCATAAAGAAAAATTAATGCCGCGTGAATACGCAATGGCCAACAGCCGAAAAGGACATATTTATCTTGATAAAAGAAATTATACAGAGGCGTTTAATTATATATCGTTATCAAAGCTTATTGTTAATGATATACATGACACTTTGCTTATGGCCGAATATGACTATACAATAGCGCTTGTTTTTTACAGGCAAAGTAAGTTTGCTGAAGCTGCCAGCTACTATAAAAAAGCGCTTTTGGAAATTGATAATACGGCGCTTACTTCCAATAAATATCACCAGGTGCAAATGTGGCAGGACGACCTGGGCCTATGTTACTATTATATTGGGTTATATGACAGTGCTATAACTTATTTTGCAAAAGACACTACCTATATTATAAACAACAGCTCCATTTACAGAAGCGTTGAGCCAAACTTTCCCGAGATAGCATTAGGTGTTGTATATGGAATGCTGGCGCAAACCCTGGAGGCAAAAGGGGAGTACAATGAGGCTGAGAAATATTATAAAAAAGCCGTTAATATTAACAGCAGGGAGGGCTTTGATAATACCCTTGCCATATTGCATAAAATGTTATTGGCCGGCCTTTATATTAAGCAGCATACAGCACCTGCGGCTATGGCCTTGCTGAGTGAAGTTAAGCCTGTGTTACAGCAAAAGGATGATCGCCGCCGGCTTTTTTATAAGCAAATAATGTGGCAATATTATTCGGCATTTGGAACGCCATTGCAAATGAATGTTTCTTATAATGATTATCTGCTTTATAAAGATTCAGTTGATGCGAAAAATAAGAATGTAGAAAATGTTAATGTTGATGTTGCATTAACACAACTAAAAAAAGACTATGATATTAAGCTGTTGCAAAAAGACAATGCCAAAAAAAATATGTACCTGGTGGTAGCATCTCTGCTGGGGCTTATGGCGATAGCTATATTGGTATTAATATTCAAAAACTATAGACAGGGAAAAAGCCATATAGCAGAACTGCAGGAATTAAACTTGATAATTAAGATGCGTAACGGTTACCTGCAAAAAACATTAAGTACATTGGAAAAAAGCCAGGAAGACAATACCATGATGCTAAAGATAATAGCGCATGATTTACGCAACCCTGTTGGCGGCATGGCGGCACTGGCTGATGTTATGCTTCATGAAAAAAATTTCACCACAGCACAGGTAAAAAATCTTGGGATAATTAAAACAGCGGGGTTACAGTGCATGAACCTGATTGAAGATATTTTACACGTTAATACAGGCATTGCGGATATTGACAGCAAACCTGTAAACATGCAAGCTTTACTACAATATACCACAGCCATGCTGCAGTTTAATGCAACAAAAAAAAACCAGCAAATTTTACTGGAAGCGCAACAGGTTGTTATAGCCGGCGACGAGGACAAGTTATCGCGTGTGTTTAGCAACCTGGTAAGCAACGCTATTAAGTTTAGCCTGGCCGATAGCAAAATTGAAGTAAGGCTATATACAAAGGATAACAACGCGGTTATATCTGTAGCCGATAATGGTATAGGGATACCTGAAGACATTTTAAATAAACTGTTCGATATGTCTGAAGACAAAAGGCGCAGGGGGACCGCCGGCGAGCCTTCGTTTGGTTTTGGGCTGGCCATTTGCAAACAAATAATTGATGCGCACGGCGGAAGCATATCAGTTGAATCGGAAACAGGTAAAGGAACTACGTTTTATGTGCGATTGCCGTTGGTGGGTTAGTGTGCCGGTTTTCACATTGTTGTTATAGATGCAAATAATAATCCCTCAGCAACTCCTTAAACGCAGCTGTATACTCATTATCTGCACCTTTAATAATAATTTTCTGTTCATTACAAGTTGCCATGGCTTTGCAAAAAAATAAGATGCTTCTGAAGTAACTATGGTTTGGTGTTTGCTTAACCATTATTTTTTTTGTGAGATTAAAACCTTTGTCTGCGGCAAGCATTTCAAAATTGGCTGAGCGGTGGTAAGGCAGAAGCACGCCAAAAACACCATCACGTTTTAAAAGCGCATCAATAACTGTTAGCAGCTCTTCCAGCCCAAGGACCACGCTGTGCAAAGCAAGGTTACGCCTGCTGTTGTTACTTTTTAGATCGTTCTCAAAAAAGGGAGGGTTACTTATTATAAAATCAAACGAATGGGCGGGCGAAACAAATTGCTGAATAGCTGTACTGTGAACAGCCAGGTTTTCTTTCCACGGTGACGCTCCAAAATTGTCTATCGCCTGCTGCGCGGCGGCTTCATCTACTTCAACCGCGTCAATCACTGCCGTTTTGTTCTTTTGAGCGATCATTAACGATAAAAGCCCTGTTCCTGTTCCTATGTCAAGCCCCTTCACATTTTGTGCTTCGGCCAATACCGATGCCGCTACCGCACCAAACAGGCATGCATCTGTACAAACCTTCATGGCACATTTGTCCTGCCTTACTGTAAACTGCTTAAATTGAAAATAATTATTAGGCATGCAAGGTATTATTTTCCTGCCTCGGCTAACAGCCCGGGAATATCTAAATGTTCTGTAACCATGTGCAGGTTGCCGTCTTTATCAATAGGCCATTGTTCTTTGGGCTTATCCCAATACAGCTCAACGCCGTTGCCATCCGGGTCATCCAGGTAAATGGCTTCTGACACGCCGTGGTCGGATGCACCGGTTATAGGGTAGCTGGCATCGATCAAGCTTTGCAGAATAACAGCCAGGTCTTTACGGGTTGCATATAATATAGCGGTATGAAAAAGGCCGGGAGCATGCGCAGGAGCAGGTGCGGCACTTTTACTATACCAGGTATTTAAACCAATATGATGGTGGTAACCATCTGCTGAAATAAACACTGCCTGGCTACCATAACGCTGCGTTATTTGAAAGCCAAGCAATCCCTGGTAAAAAGATAGAGCTTTATCAATATCAGATACTTTCAAATGTACGTGACCTATGCGGGTGCCTGTTGGAACTATATAATCCATAAGTATTTTAAATTTTAGATTGCAGATTGCAAAGTTATAGAAATAAAAAACCGCTTCAAGGTTATTGAGGCGGTCAATGTTTATACCAATCAACTCATTAACTTCATACAAGCCAACTATTCATCCGCAACTACACCTGCAACAAGATATTCTTTATTAAGCCTTGCAATATTGGTGATAGATATGCCTTTAGGGCAGGTAGCTTCACATGCTCCTGTAGCTGTACATGCACCAAAGCCTTCCTTATCCATTTGGGTTACCATATCTCTAACACGTGTTTTCCTTTCGGGCTCGCCTTGTGGTAATAACGCAAGGTGAGACACTTTCGCGCCAACAAACAACAATGCAGAGCTGTTTTTACAGGCCGCTACGCAAGCGCCACAGCCAATACATGCCGCGGCTGCAAATGCTTCATCTGCCATTTTTTTCTCGATGGGTAGTGAGTTGGCGTCTACGGCATTACCTGTATTAACTGATATATAACCACCAGCCTGGATAATTCTGTCAAATGCAGAACGGTCAGTAACCAGGTCTTTTATTACAGGAAAAGCTTTTGCGCGCCACGGCTCAACCGTAATAGTATCGCCATCTTTAAAAGCGCGCATGTGCAATTGGCAGGTAGTGTTTTGCTGCCATGGGCCATGCGGTTTGCCATCAATATACATACTGCACATACCGCAAATACCTTCGCGGCAGTCATGGTCAAAAGCAATAGGGTCGGCACCTTCTGTAATAAGGCGCTCGTTCAATACATCAAACATTTCAAGAAAACTCATTTCCGATGAAATGTTTGAAACTTTATAAGTTTCAAACTTACCGTTATCACTACTATTCTTCTGCCTCCACACCTTTAAAGTCAAATTCATATCGTAATGTTCCATATTCAGGAATTTGAAAATTTGAAAATTTGAAAATTTGAAAACGCAACAGCAGCCAGCCAAATGAGGCTTTTCAGCCCTTTTTTTGATGAAGCAATTATTTTTGAAAGAATCCTGTTTATTTCATCAAGATCATTTCTTAATCTCTTATCAAATTTGTAATTCTCACTTCTTCCGCACAAAATCAGCCAATACAAGGTTTCACTTATTTCTTTAGCCGCAATTTTCATTTTGTGAATGAAGTCTGCTTTACTTTCCGCATTTTGGGCTTCGAAAACATTTGCTCCAATTGAGGTGCCGGAACGTAAAAGCTGCTTTGCAATTACATATTTTCTGTCTTGTTCAAGAACTTCACAGTATTTAATAATTGAAAGAGAAAAGTTTATTGTTTTCTCTACAATCACATTTTCTTTATCATTTCTCATAATTTGAAGTTTAAGAATTTAAAATTGAAAGAGGTTGCTAAAAATAAAAGGTAATTATCAAATTAAATCAAACCCTCTACAAACATTTTCAAATCCTCAAATTTTCAAATTATTATTTATAATTCCTCGCCGTAGGATGAATCACCTCATAATTAAGCGCTTCCTTATGCAATTCCCATTCATGGTCGGCTTTATATTCCCATGCTGCTACATACATAAAGTTTTCATCATCACGCAACGCTTCTCCATCGGGCGTTTGGTATTCTTCCCTAAAGTGGCCGCCGCAGCTTTCGTTACGGTGTAAGGCATCTTTGCACATTAACTCGCCCAATTCTATAAAGTCTGCAACGCGGCCTGCTTTATCAAGCTCGGGATTAAACCCGTTTACTTCACCCGGTATACGTACATCACTCCAAAAAGCCTTCTTCAATTCCTGTATTTCTTTAATAGCTTCCTGCAGGCCGGCAGCGTTACGCGCCATGCCACATTTTTCCCACATTATCTTGCCCAGCTTTTTGTGGAAGCTTTCTACAGTTGTTTTGCCCTGTATGCCCATCAATGTGCTTATTCTGTCACTTACCGTTTTTTCGGCCGCAATAAACGCTTCATGGTCTGTGCTTATTGGTTTGCTATAAATTTCATCAGCCAGGTAATTGCCCAAAGTATAAGGGATAACAAAATAACCATCAGCCAAGCCCTGCATCAGCGCACTCGCGCCCAGGCGGTTAGCGCCATGGTCGCTAAAGTTTGCTTCACCAAGCGCATATAAGCCTTTAACACTTGTTTGCAGTTCATAATCAACCCAAAGGCCACCCATGGTGTAGTGTACCGCCGGGTAAATACGCATAGGTACTTCGTAAGGGTTTTCGCCGGTTATCTTTTCGTACATGTCAAAAAGGTTGCCGTATTTTTCTTTTACCACATCAACGCCAAGTGTGCGCACATGCTCAGTAGAGGCATTATCATCACCATGCTTGCCTGCTTCAATTTTACCATAACGCTCAATTGCTGCTGCAAAATCAAGGTAAACAGCCTGTTTGCTGCTGCCCACACCGTAACCTTCATCACATCTTTCTTTTGCTGCACGGCTAGCTACGTCGCGCGGTACAAGGTTACCAAATGCAGGGTACCTTCTTTCCAAATAATAATCCCTTTCTTCTTCCGGTATTTCTTTGGGGCTTCTTGTATCGCCCTGTTTTTTAGGTACCCATATACGGCCATCATTACGCAGTGATTCACTCATCAGCGTAAGCTTGCTTTGGTGGTCGCCGCTAACGGGTATGCAGGTTGGGTGTATTTGTGTGTAGCATGGGTTACCGAAATAAGCCCCGGCTTTATGAGCCTTCCATGCTGCGGTAACATTGCTGCCCATGGCGTTGGTAGAAAGATAGAAAACGTTGCCATAGCCGCCGCTGCACAACAGTACAGCGTGCCCAAAATGCCTTTCAAGCTTGCCGTTAATAAGGTTACGTGCAATAATACCCTGGGTTTTATCACCTACCTTAACCACTTCAAGCATTTCGTGGCGGTTATACATTTTTACATTGCCCAAAGCTATTTGCCTTTCAAGCGCCTGGTAGGCGCCTATAAGCAACTGCTGGCCGGTTTGGCCTGCCGCATAAAAAGTGCGCTGTACCTGTGTGCCGCCAAAGCTGCGGTTACTTAGCAAACCACCATACTCTCTTGCAAAAGGCACGCCCTGTGCAACGCACTGATCAATAATATTGGCGCTTACTTCGGCAAGGCGGTGTACATTTCCTTCTCTTGCACGGTAATCGCCGCCTTTTATAGTATCGTAAAACAAACGAAAAACACTGTCGCCATCGTTTTGATAGTTTTTTGCGGCATTAATACCACCCTGCGCAGCAATGCTGTGTGCACGGCGCGGAGAATCCTGGAAACAAAATGCCTTTACCTTGTAGCCCATTTCGCCCAGGCTTGCGGCAGCGCTGGCGCCGGCAAGGCCGGTACCAATAACTATCACTTCAAGCTTGCGCTTGTTGGCTGGGTTAACAAGTTTGCAATGGCCTTTATACTCTGTCCACTTATCATCTAACGGCCCTTCAGGAATTTTTGCATCTATCATAAACCGGCAATTTTATACGTGAATCGTCAAAAAGTGAAATGTGAAAAGTTAAATATGAATCTTACAAAAACTTACTTCTGTATACCAGTCAACTGATCAATCAACCTATTGCACCCATCCCAAATGCATGCTGATGGGCATCATGGCAAAGGCCAGGGAAACAATTATGGCAAAGCCATAACCTATTGAAGTAAGCATTTTATTGTATCTTTTGTTATGCAGGCCCAGGCTGCGGAACGCGCTTTGGAAACCGTGGGCAAGATGATACCCCAGCGATATGCAACCCAGTACATATACAATAACTATCCACAAAGGCTGAAATGTTACTATCATCAAACGGTAAAGATCGTGCACTTCAATACCATTATAATTCTGGCTAAGTACATTGCCGTCAGCATCGGTTACGCCGGTAAAGCGGCTGGGTATCCAAAAGTTTATCCAGTGCAGTATTAAAAAAAGCAATATTAAAGTACCCAGTAAACCCATACTGCGGCTGTACCACTTGCTGCCACGGTTACCATAGCTAACTGCATAGCCAACGCCACGTTTGCTGCGGTTGCTAATTTCAAGCGCAAGGCCCTGGATAATGTGAATGAAAATAAAAACAAATAAGCCAATTTCGAGTATGCGTATTACCACCATACTGCCCATAAAGTGGGCTGCTTTGTTAAACATTTCGCCATTGTCGTTAGCCCAAATGCAGGCATTAATGCCAACATGAACCACTAAAAATAAAACAAGGAAAATACCGGTTAAACCCATTATTATTTTCCTTCCAACAGAAGAAGAGAACACTTGTTTCCACGTCATACAAGCAAAATTGGAGTTATAAGATCGGGTGCAAAAGTACTGCATCAACGCGAATGTTGCGCTATAAGGAAATATTTTTGAGAAGTTATATCTACACACCTGTTAATAAATGCTTTTTTCCGCTCATCTAAAAAATGGCCCCGTGTATAATACAATGCGTACATTTGACCTATGCTTAAAGTATTAAGTATATTATGGAACAGCTTTAAAATGAGCGTGCAGGAGCTAAATAATAACAAGCTTCGCAGCTCCCTGTCCCTTATAGGCATTGCTTTTGGTATTTTTTGTATAATAGGCGTGCTGGCGGCTGTTGACAGCCTGAAGAAAAAGGTGCAGACGGATATTATGGCGTTGGGCTCAAACACTATTTATGTTGATAAATGGCAGTATTCAGGTGGACCCGATTACCCTTGGTGGAAATTTGTGAACAGGCCCGAGCCTAAGTACAACGAGGTGAAGTTTATTAAGGAAAAAAGCAGCCTTGCTGCTGATGTGTGCTATAGCATAGGTACCAACGAAAATTTGTTGTACGGCAATTACCAGATAAATAATATTACTGTTAACGGTATTTCAGAGGATTTTAACCAAATACAAAAAGTAGATATTGCTGATGGCCGCTATTTAACCGAAAGCGAATTTTTACGTGGCAACCCTGTTGGCGTGCTGGGTTACGAAAATGCAATTAGCCTTTTTGGCTCATCGTCTAAGGCGATTGGTAAAACCGTTACTTTTAACGGTCACCATATTGCTGTAATTGGCGTTATTGCAAAACAGGGGCAAAGCATGATTGGAAGCCCGTTTGATTTTGACCATTGTGTAATTATTACCTACCGCTATTTTGCCAGCCTGTATAATATTAATGACAATAATTTGCAGCCTGTTATTATGGTTAAGGCGAAAGATAATGTGCCCAGTGCTGCGCTTGTGCAGGAGTTGGAAGGCATTATGCGGCAGCTTAGAAAGCTTAGCCCTACACAGGATGATAATTTTGCACTTAACGATATTAACGTACTAAGCCAAAATACCGAAGGCTTGTTCTCTTCGCTTAATATAGGCGGTTGGGCTATTGCCGGCCTAAGCCTGCTGGTAGGCGCTTTTGGTGTGGCAAATATTATGTTTGTTACCGTACGCGAACGCACCAGCCAAATAGGCCTTAAAAAAGCCATAGGGGCAAAAAGCCGTACTATATTGCTCGAGTTTTTGCTGGAAAGCGCTTTTTTGTGCGTTATCGGCGGCCTGGTGGGCCTACTTTTTGTTTGGCTGCTTACCATGGCCTTAAGTGCGGTAATGCCTTTTGCAGTTACCATCGCCTCAAATATTATAATACTTGCATTTAGTATATGCGTAGGCCTGGGCATTTTGTCTGGTATTATTCCGGCCACTATTGCAGCGCGGATGAATCCTGTTGTGGCGATAAGGAGTAAATAGAACCCCCTTCGCCCTAAAGGGGAACACATAGCTTCGTATTTCTGTTTCAACACCTAATATTCGTACGCAATCCACAGTAGGTAAAAATTGAATATTTTTGCCGGATGAATAGTGATTTGAATAATGACACTGATCTAAATAAAATTGTAAAACTTTCAGGCCGCCCATTAGGGGATGGCAGCGCAACCATACTTGCCATAGAATCTTCCTGTGATGAAACATCTGCCTCTGTTTGTATAGATGGCAAAATACTTTCAAATTATATCGCCAATCAAAAAGTTCATGAGCAATACGGCGGGGTGGTGCCGGAACTGGCAAGCCGGGCGCACATGCAAAACATTGTGCCTGTGGTTGAGGCGGCACTGTTAACTGCCAACTGCCATTTATCATCTGTTTCTGCCATAGCTTTTACACAAGCGCCGGGTTTAATAGGCAGCCTGCTGGTAGGTGCACAGTTTGCAAAATCGCTGGCGCTGGCGCTTAATAAGCCTTTGATCGCGGTAAACCACATGCAGGCACATGTGCTGGCCAATTTAATTGACGAGCCGCGGCCGGCTTTTCCTTTTTTATGTCTTACGGTAAGCGGCGGGCATACCCAAATTGTATTAGCCAGAAGCCCGCTTGAACTGGAAGTGATAGGCCAAACTATTGACGACGCCGCCGGTGAGGCGTTTGATAAAACAGCCAAACTGCTTGCATTGCCTTACCCTGGTGGCCCGCTGGTTGATAAATATGCGCAATTAGGTAACCCGCTTGCTTTTAAATTTGCCGAGCCACAAATACCGGAACTTAATTTTTCGTTCAGCGGTTTGAAAACATCTGTGTTGTACTTTTTGCAAAAGGAAGTAAAAAATGATCCTGAATTTATTAAGCAAAATTTAAATGACCTTTGTGCGTCTGTTCAGTATACCATCATCAATATATTATTAAAAAAATTGCGTAAAGCTGTGCAGCAAACAGGTGTTACCAGTGTTTGTATTGCAGGCGGCGTTAGCGCAAACAGCGGCCTGCGCAAGGCACTAAAAGAAATGGGGGAAAAGTACGGCTGGGAAACATACATTCCCGCTTTTCAGTATTGTACTGATAATGCGGCTATGATAGCAATTAGTGCTTACTATAAATACCTTGCGGGAGAATTTGCTACGTTAAGTACAAGCCCTGCAGCAAGGGTGGAGTGGTAATGAGCGTCAACATCTTTAATATGTTTGTTACCTAATAAAATTTACCGGATGAAGAGATTAGTTTTTACATTATTCGTTGCTTCTATTATCCTGCATAAAAATGTGGTCGCTCAAACTACGTTAAGCATACCTGGCTTTACCGGTTATGCGCTGCCCGCAGAAAACGTCGATGACAATCATTCAATGTTTGATGATAGTGTTGGCCTGCACAACTGGACAAATACCCACCAACAGGTAAGCTACTATTTTGAAACAGGCGCCACTGGCAAACTGCATTTAGCATTGGTTGCAAAAACCAAAGGACAAAGCACCGTTACAATATTGGCGGCTGGTAAAACTTTTACTGTTCATATACCGCAAAGCAAAACATTTAAAGAAGTGCAGGTGGGTGATATTGATGTTATAGAGAACACCAGGTACTACCAAATAGCTATTCGTGCCGTACAAAAAATGGGTAAGGAAATAGCTGATATACAGTCAATACAGCTAAGTGGAGCTATAGCTAACAGTGTTCACTTTAATACAAAACCACGGCGTAACTCCGCATCAGTACACTTAATGTACCCACTGCCCGATAGTATTAAGGCAGTTGCATTTTATAATGAGGTTACTGTGCCTAAAGGTGCTGATATACCTTTTAGTTATTTTATGGCTTGTGGATTTGCAAGGGGGTATTTTGGCATGCAGGTGAACAGTAAAACAGAAAGGCGCGTAATATTTTCCGTGTGGGATGCAGGTAACGAAGCTGTTGACCGTAATAAAGTTGCTGACACCAATAAAGTACGGCTTATAGCAAAAGGCGACAGCGTATTTGCAGCTGATTTTGGTAACGAAGGCACTGGTGGCCACAGCCATTTTTTATATAACTGGAAGGCAGACAGCAGCTATAAATTTCTTGTTACCGCTTTACCCGACAGTGCCACAAACAGTACCACCTACAGTGGTTATTTTTATGCGGCTGAATGGAAGGCCTGGAAATTTATTGCCAGTTTCCGGGCACCGGGAGACGGTAAGAACCTAAGCCACCTTTATTCGTTTTTAGAAGATTTTGGAGGCAGCAACGGCCAGCAATACCGTAAGGCTTATTATAATAATGCTTGGGTGCAAGATGAAGACAGCAAATGGACTGAGTTGAACGATGCTAAATTTTCGACTGATGTAACGGGCAGGGCAGGGGATCGTACTGATTTTGGGGCTGGTATGGAGGACAATAAATTTTATTTGTGGAATGGAGGTTTTAAACCACCTAATATAAAATATGGTGATTTAATACACCGGGTGCCGCTTACAGTAAAACCCGCTGTAAATTTATACCACCATGTTGACAGCCTGGCGCAGGCACAACGCGATATTGACCTGATTAAAAAAGCCGTGAAAGATGGAGTGGTTGATACAACCGCTTCTGTTAACGGGGTTTACTATAAAATATTAAATGCCGGTAACGGTAATAAGGTTTCTGTAACCGATACATTGACTGTTTTTTATAAAGGCCGGATATTAAATGGCGGTGTATTTGATTCAACAGAAAAAGAACCCAGAATATTTCCGCTAAACAGGTTAATTAAAGGATGGCAATTTGGCTTAACGCAGTGTAATGTTGGCGGCAAAATAAGATTGATAATTCCATCAGGGATCGCCTATAGCATACGCAGCCGTTCGCTTGAAATACCACCCAACAGTATTTTAGTATTTGATATTGAGGTAGTAAGTGCGAAGAAGGCTGTTGCAATTATTAAACCTTAACGCTTTTGACATTTCAAAAACACGCGCCCATAGCCGTAACAGGAACCGGTTTATAATTAAGCGCTTTGTTGCCATTATTTATATTAAATAATGCCTTTAAGTTAAGCCCTTTGCTTAATAATAAATTGTTTGCAGGCAGGGTGTAGTTATTATACGTTCTTAATTGTGCCGGCAATGTAATATTACTGTTACCTGCGTTTTTAAAAGCGGGTGTAATATTAACGCCAACCAGTTTGCCATGCAATTGCTCCTGGTTATTTTGAGTAGCCCAGTCTTTGAAATTGAATGTGCCGTTTATATTAAACCCCGTTTCCAGGCAATACCAGTTGTTACCTGTAAATTTGTCGTTGCCCATATTGCCGGTAATTAAACTGTTGTTAGCCACAAATATGTTGTTGTAATAAAAAAAACATGTATGCTCGCTTTCTTTATCGTAAGTAATAGCGGCATTTTTTGAGTTATATACAACGTTATTATAAAACAGGCAGTTTTTAAACTGTGCAGTGTCCCTGCTGCTGTTCCATATAAATATACCTGCATGGGCGGGCGATACATTGCCATCATCTTCACTTATATTAAAACGCACAATATTATCATGCCAATTGCTTGCACCTGCATATTGAAAAATGCCATAGCCACTGCCCTGGTTTTGGTATGACAGGCAATATTGTATGATGGAGTTGGTAACACCGCCGTCAAGGTCAAAACCACCGCCATCGCCGCCGCCGGGCGATGTTTTATTGGCGTAGGATATACAGTGCTGAATAATAACGCTGTCAGCCTCAAAACACCAAATACCTACAGGGCCGTTGCCGGTGCGCGGCATATCCCATCCGTTGTTGGTGGCTGTGCTGTTTTCAATCACCACATTTTTGCAATAGCCGGCAATAATGCCGTTACCGCTGTGGTTGGTTAAATTGGTTGGGTCACCTGGATTGTTTTCGGCACTGCAATTATCTATGTGTATGTTATAGCAGTTATGGCGGCCGTAATCGCCGGAAATTGATATGCCGGCGTAGCCATTATCATGTGCCTGCGCCTTGCTTACTTCCACAAACCCTGATGCATAAACAAAAAGCCCTGCTTTTTGAAAGCCTGATACATCAACGTCATTAACTGTAATATGGCTGCAGGTATTAATGGCAATGCCATCTTTGGTGTTGCCGTTTTTTCTGCCGCTGCCGGTGCAATTAATGTTATATATTTTTACATAGCTGCACCTGTATAAAGCTACGGCATTACTGTCTACACCATTTATAATTGCACGGCCTTTACCGTATGATGTAATAATAAGTGGCGCATACCTGTTTGTTTCAACATTTTGAATAAACAATGTGCCCGCAAAGGTTTGGCCGCCTTCAAAAAAAACCGTATCGTTTGCATTTAAGCCGCTGTTATTAAGTTTTGTTATGGTTTGCCACGGGGTTGTTTTACTACCATCTGCACCATCGTTACCCGAAGCACTTACGTAGTATGCGTGGCCTTTACGAAATGCAATTATTCCCTTAGCATGTTGCGACCGCAAGCAAAGTGTAATAAACAATAAGCATCCCGTTATAGTTATATTTTTTAATAAGCGCATTGTCAAGCGTACTGGTTAGTTGCGTAAAATAAGATCATCCCGTAAATAATTGTACAACGTACAGTTTACTTTTTTGGGATACTGTTTAAAAGCGATGGTACCGAAACAAAATTTGTGAACGAGTGAAAATCTGCGTTATACCTTTTAGGGTCAACCTTGTAGTAAAAAGCACCTTTTTTTGATGATTGTTTGTCTTTGTCTTTCATTTTTACCAGCAGTTTGGTTGACAGTACTTTGCGGGTAAAGTTGCCCTTGTCAAACGTTTTGTTATACAGGCATTCATACAGGTTTTGCAATTGCGGCAGGGTAAATTTATTAGGCAACAACTCAAACACCAGGGGATGTAATGCAGCTTTGTAACGCAGCTTTTCTTTGGCCTGTTCAACCATTTCGTTGTGGTCAAATATAAGGTGCGGCACATCATTAATGCTAAACCATGCAGGGTGGTAATCTTCACTAAGCTGTTGCCTGTATTTTTGAATATCTATCAAGGTAAAAAAAGCGATGGATGCGGTTCGCTCTACTGTATCCCTTAACGGCGAAGTAAACGTTTGCAGTTGCTCCATGTACAAACCGTCAAGGCCGGTAAGGTTTTTAAGTACGCGTTTGGCCGCATCTTCAGCGCTTTCATTTTCCTGCACAAACCCGCCCACAAGGCTCCACTGGCCTTTAAACGGCTCGAATGAGCGCTGAATTACCAAAAGCTTTAGTTCTGTGCCGTCGTATCCTACTATAATACAGTCAACCGCCAATAATATTCTTGTTTGTTGTTGGTAACGCCGCATGCCTTATGTTATTAATTAATTGTGAAAATAACAATTTTTAATAAAGAATAAAATGTTGAGAAAACAATGAAATAATAATACATTCGGCATTGTTATTTTTTACCGCAATATTACCCACCGGCAACAGCACTTAAAAGATGAAAAAACACACGTATAACAGGCTTGTACAATATTGGCTTATATGCGCTTTGTTATGTTGTATAAGCAGCCTTAATGCACAGCAACGCCCCAACATACTGGTTATTTTTTCTGACGATCATGCATACCAGGCCACTGGTGTTTACGGCAACAAATTAGTGGCCACACCCAATATTGACCGAATAGGCAGGGAAGGCGCCATTCTTACCAATAATTTTGTTACCAACTCTATATGCGGCCCAAGCCGTGCAACACTGCTTACCGGGCAGTACAGCCACATAAACGGTTACAGGTTTAATGAGCGTAAGTTTGATTTTAACCAGCCGGTGTTTACTGATCAGCTTCAACAGCAGGGCTATCAAACCGCATGGATAGGTAAAATGCACCTGGGCAACCTGCCAACACATGGGTTTAATTATTATAGCCTGCTACCCGGCCAGGGAGATTATTACAACCCCGACTTTATTAATGACAAACATGATACTGTGCGTTACACCGGCTATGTTACCGACCTTATAACGCAATTTTCGCTGGGGTGGCTTGATAAAAGAGATACATCCAAACCATTTTTTTTAGTGGTGGGAGAAAAAGCAACCCACAGGGAATGGCTGCCTTCGCCGGAAGACCTTGGCGCGTATGACAGCATAAATTTTCCGCTGCCGGCAAATTTTTATGATGATTACAATAACCGCCAGGCTGCGGCAGACCAGGACATGACGGTTGACAAGACTATGCGCCTGACGGAGGACCTTAAAGTGCATATTGATTACGAGCACACCAATATTTACAACCGTTTTAATGACGAGCAACGAAAGGTGTTTAAAAATTATTATGACAAGATAACAAGTGAGTTTGATGAAAAAAAGCTTACCGGTAAAGCCCTGGTTGAATGGAAATACCAGCGTTATTTAAAAGATTACTACGCTGTGGCAAAAAGCCTTGACCGAAATATAGGCGAGATTCTGGCTTACCTTGACAGTACCGGCCTTGCCAAAAATACAGTTGTCATCTACGCATCAGACCAGGGGTTTTACCTGGGCGAACATGGTTGGTTTGATAAACGTTTTATGTACGAAGAATCACTTCGCAGCATTTTTGTAATGCGCTAGCCTTCTGCTATAAAGCCTGGTACTGTGGTACCCCAATTTGTGTCGAATATTGACTGGGCGCCAACATTACTGGATATTGCGGGCATTAAGCCGCCGGAAACCATGCAGGGTATTTCATTTTTAAAATTACTTGATGGTAAACTACAGCATATACCCTGGCGTAACCAATTATACTATCACTACTACGAGTTTCCTGAGCCGCACCACGTACACCCGCATTTTGGCATACGCACAAAGCGGCATAAGCTGATATACTTTTACGAAGGCATGAGCAGTTGGGAATTATATGACCTGAAGAAAGATCCGCATGAATTGCATAACATATACCAGGTTAAAAGCAAAGCACGAATTATAACGCGCCTGAAAGAGCAGTTAAGAAGCCTTGCGGTTGAATACAAAGATTCCGAAGCCGAAAAGATGATGGACGATAACCTGGAACAAAAGTGATGAAATGTACATTAGTTAATTTTAATGACAGGATAAGTACTGTTTGCTATCAGCATACAATATATTATATTAACATAACTATGTATATTACTACCTCAAACGTTTAAACACATTGCCATGGATAACAATTTGCAAAGAAGAACCTTTATTAAACACGCATCATTTGCTGCGGTAGGTGCGGCTTTGTCGTTCCCACTTTTTGGCAGAAATGTTGCCCCGGGCGATAAAGTAGTGTTGGCCGTTATGGGTACCAACGGCCGCGGGCTTGAACATATTAACGGCCTTACCAAAATTGCCAATGTTGAAATTGCTTATATATGCGATGTGGAAGACAAAGCGCTTGCGAAAGGTGTGAACCAGGTTGAAAAATTAACGGGTAAGAGGCCTGCTGCCATAAAAGACTTCAGGAAGATATTGGATAATAAAGACATTGATGCCATAACGATTGCAACGCCCGACCACTGGCATACACCGGCCGCTATTATGGCTTGTGCAGCAGGTAAACATGTATATGTTGAAAAACCCTGCGGCCATAACCCCGGCGAAGGCGAAATGCTTATAAAAGCGGCGCGTAAATACAACCGCCATGTGCAAATGGGTAACCAGCGCCGCAGCATGCCTAACCTTATGGGTATTATGAAAGAGGTGCACGATGGTATAATTGGCAACACATATTTTGCGCGTGGCTGGTATGCCAATAACCGCAAGCCCATAGGCACCGGCAAGGTAATACCTGTGCCTGCTAATCTTGACTGGGACCTGTGGCAGGGGCCTGCGCCAAGGCAGAATTACCGCGATAACGTTGCACCTTATAACTGGCATTGGTTTTGGGATTGGGGCACCGGCGAGGCCTGTAACAACGGCACCCATGAAATAGATTGTATGCGCTGGGCTTTAGGTGTTGACTTTGCCACCAAAATTTCCAGCGGGGGTGGCAGGCTTACTGCACACGACGACTGGCAAACACCAGACACACAGGTAATAAACTACGATTTTGATGGCAACAAAAGTATTAGCTGGGAAGGCAGAAGCTGTAACAATTACCCCGGCGAGGGCAGCGGGCGTGGATTTATAATTTATGGTGACAAAGGAACACTTGTAAATAATGGCGGTGACGATTTTAAAATATTTGATGCCAACAATAAACTGGTAAAGGAAAGCCCTAAGGGTACAGAAAGTAATACTATTAACCCGCTTGGGCCGGGCGAGACATTAGACAGTTACCACTTTCACAATTTTATAGATACGGTTAGAGAGAAGGCAACGCTAAACAGCGAAATTGCCGAAGGGCATAAAAGCGTATTGCTTTGCCATTTGGGTAATATAAGCCAGCGTGTGGGGCGAACCATTTATTGCGACAGCAAAAACGGCGGCAAAATATTGCATGATAAAGAGGCTGAAAAACTTTGGGACAGAGAATATGAGAAAGGGTGGGAGCCGAAGATTTAATTTGTCGTTTTTTAATTCTGCAAATTTGCTGTAACCAGCTAAGCGTGTTGATAGATTGCAGGAACGCCTAAAAGGATGGATTTAAACTTCTGCCCGGTATATAGCCGCTTGTTTTAAAAAAAGCATCATCTTTGCGGAATGAAAAATGTTGGCATAGGTACGAGGGTATTAAATTTTGTTATTGATACTATTCTTATTACGTTAATAAGCTGGGGTTTTTATAAATGGCATAGCTTTTATGTTTTTTATTACCACGCAACTGATGTAGATTATTACATTTTCTTTTGGATAACGCTGGTTATTTATTACTTTATTTTTGAAACCATTTTTTTGCGTACGCCGGGTAAATGGCTTAGCCTGAGCAAAGTAGTAAGCCTGCAGGATAAGCGCCCCGCCCTGTGGCAGCTTTTAGTGCGCAGCATTGTAAGGCTGGTGCTGATAGATAGCTTTTTTATACCATTTCTTGACGGTACCCTGCATGATTTTGCAAGCCGCACAAAAGTGGTTGAGATTTAACCTATAACAGCTTCCCGGTTAATTTCCTCGTAAAGGTTTTGTATAAGGCCGTCGGCCAGGCCAATTTTGGGCACATATATTTCGCTTATATCTGCCCAGCGCATAACATTAATATAAATTTGAAGCGCCGGCACAATAACATCTGCACGGTCTTCGCGCAGCTTGTATATGTTTATGCGTTCGTCGAGCGAAACGCTTGACAGTTCTTTGTAGTAATCTTTAAGCAACTCAAGCGGTAAAGGCTTGCCTTCTTTTTTCTTACTGATGGAGAATATTTTGTTGATGTTACCACCCGAGCCAATAGCAATAACCGGGAACTTGCTTTTAGTATTGGTTTTAATGTGGTCGCGCATTTCATCCCAATGTGCATCGGTAACCATATTTTTAAGCAGGCGTATGGTGCCTATATTGAACGATTCTTTGTAGCGCAACTTGCCGTCTGCAAAAAATGTTAATTCGGTGCTGCCGCCGCCTACATCAATATACAGGTAGCTGTGTTCTTTATCAAGGTTTTCGGCAATATGGTTTTCGTAAATAAATGATGCTTCATCATCCCCGCTAATTATTTTTATATCAATTCCTGTTTCCTGTTTTACTTTTTTAATAATATCAGCAGCATTAACTGCATCGCGCATAGCGCTGGTAGCGCAGGCTTTAAGATGGGTAACACTATATATTTTCATAAAGTGCTTAAAGGCCTGCATGGTGTCCATAATCATGGTAACCTTTACCGGGCTTATTTCGCCGCGTTCAAACACATCAAAACCAAGCCTTAGCGGCACACGCACCAGGTTAAGCTTATTAAAAACAGGTTTTCCATTGTTGCTAACTGTAACCTCGGTTATCAGCAAGCGTGCTGCATTACTTCCTATATCAATTGCTGCCAGCTTCATTCGTTGTAGTCTTAATTATTTTCTGATGCAGGAAATTGTACGTTTCCACCTGGCTGCGTACTTTCTTTTTACCGGCGGAAGGTACATAGTTATTCAACAGTTCATTGTCCAATATCCGTGCCTTTACGTTATCTCTTAGCTGAATGTGGATAATATCCTTCAGCTCCTGCTTTATTTGCGGGTCAGTAACGGGCACAGCAGCCTCAATACGGTGGTCAAGGTTACGTACCATCCAGTCAGCGGAGGAGATAAAAATCTTCTCCTTACCCCCATTACCAAATATCATAACGCGGGCGTGTTCAAGGTACTCATCCACAATACTTATTGCTTCCATATTGTGCTTCAGCTTTTTTTGCTGTGGCATAGCGCAAAAAATACTGCGTATAATAAGCTGCACTTTTACCCCGGCTGCGCAGGCATCGTACAGCTTTAAAATAAGTGTTTCATCGCTTAGCGAATTGGTTTTTATAATAATAGAGGCTTCTTTGCCGGCCTTTGCGTGCTTTATTTCGGCGTTAATAAGCTTGGTTATTCCCTGGCGCATGCCAACCGGGCAAACCATTAATGTTTTGCATGTTTTAAGCTGCGGCAACCCTGTTTTACTGTTTTCCAGAAAACGGAATATCCTGTTTATGTCGGCCATTATATTGCGGTTGCTGGTAAGCAGGCAATGGTCAGCATATATTTTCGCTGTTTTCTCGTTAAGGTTACCTGTGCTTACAAAACCATATTGTACAATTTTGTTGTTAACCTTTCGTTTAATAATGCACAACTTGGCGTGTACTTTAAGGTTGGCAGTGCCCAACAATACTTTTACACCTTCTTCTTCCAGCATAGTTTTCCATTCAAGATTTGCCTCTTCGTCAAACCTGGCCCTTAGTTCAAGCATTACCACTACTTCCTTGCCATTACGTACTGCATTTATAAGTGCATTAATAACTTTTGAATTTGATGCCAGCCTGTATGCCGTTAGCTTGATGGATGTTACATAAGGGTCCATAGCCGCTTCGCGCAACAGGTCAAGAACGGAGTTGTAGGAGTGGAAAGGGAAGTGCAGCATTACATCTTTTTCTGCAATAACATCTGTAACGCGCAGTGCACTACGCAATTCAGGATGGGTAAAAGGCTGCCGGCGCGCGCTTTTATTTTTAAAAACATCAGGAAAATCCATAAAATGCCTGAAGTTGTGGATGCGGCCACCGGGAATTATATTGTCTTTTCTGGAAAGATTAAGGCGCTTCATTAAATACTCCAGCAAGCCTGCATCCATTTCCTTATCATAAATAAATCTTACGGGCTTGCCTTTACGCCTGCTTTTTAGACCACTTTCAATTTTTTCAACAAACGATGTGCTTACATCATTATCAATCGTTATTTCGGCATCTTTGGTAACTTTGAATACGTGCGAGTCAAAAGTGTCGTACCCGAAGTAAGAGAAGATGATAGGCAGGTTAAAGCGTATAACATCTTCCAGCAAAATAATATTTGTTTCGCCTTCTTTGGCAGCGGGCAGTTTTACGAAACGGCCAAGCGAGCGGCTGGGCACTTCTATTAACGCATATTTCTGGTCGTAAGCGCTGTTTTTTTTGCGCATTACTACGCCCAGGTAAAGGCTTTTATCGCGCAGGTACGGCAGTTGCGGCAGTGTTTCTATCAACAGAGGAATTATATTGCTGCGCACTTCTTCATCAAAAAATTCTTTAACAAAAACCTTTTGTTCTTTGGTAAGCTGCTTTTCAGTTACCAGCATTATCTGTTCCTTCTTCAACTCTTCCCGTATGCTTTCCCAAATACGGTGAAACTCATTTTGCTGCTGCAGCACTATGGTTTGTATCTGGTCTAAAATATGCTGCGGGTTTTTCTCAAGGTGCATATTGCCCTTTTTGCCGGCAAGCTCAATCATTCTTTTAAGGGTTGCCACGCGCACCCTGAAAAACTCATCAAGGTTATTGGAGTGTATACCTAAAAAGCGAATGCGCTCCCGTAAAGGCACTGTTATATCGTTGGCTTCCTGCAATACGCGGGCATTAAAGCTAAGCCAGCTAATATCTCTTGCAACAAAATTTTTCATGTGTCGTTTTTTTATGGGCTTAAGCCACCCTGGCAATGGGCAGGCAAGGCGCCTTAAGTGTTTGCTATGGCTAACGCCAAAAATAAACAACAGGCAGCCAGCGCAATGTTAAGTTTATATAAAGCCTTGTTGTTGTATTACTTAAGGTACTTTATTCTGTCAATTATCGATGTAGTGGAAAAATTAGGGATAATGGGGTTTATAATAACCCTGCCGCCATTTTCCATTACTTCTTTAGCACCAACTATTGTTTCAATGGTATAATCGCCCCCTTTAACCAACACATCGGGCTTAATATAATTTATAAGATCAAGCGGAGTATCTTCTTCAAATATAACAACTGCATCTGTAATAATAAGCGATGCCAGCACAAGTGAGCGTGAATGCTGGTTATTTACGGGCCGGCCTTCGCCCTTTAGCTTTTTTACGCTTGCATCGGCATTTACACCAACAATTAAAAGGTCGGCCTCGGCGGCAGCCTGTGACAGGGAGAATATATGCCCTTCGTGTAAAATGTCGTAACAACCGTTGGTAAAAGCTATTGTTTTACCCGTTAACCTGGCGGCGGCAATAAAAGGCCCTAATTGCTGTATAGTTAAAATTTTATGCGCTGCGTAAGCTGTATTTTTCATATTTACGTCTTTTCCAGTTTATGGCTATGTAGGCTAACGTTCCAAAAAACGACGTAAAGATAAATTGAGAACACCACAATAACCAACCGAATGCAAGGCCAATATCGTCAGTAATTCCGTAAAAGGTTAATGCAGCCTGTATGGCGAGGGGATAGGCAACCACGCCACCCGGAGTAACAATAATGCCCAGCGTACCAGCAAAAAGTAATACAATGCCGCAGGCAAGGTTAAGGTGCTGGGTTTCCTGCATGGCAAAGCAGCCCAGCCAGGTTGAAAATATATAACAGCACCACATTAGTATAGTATAGGCTATAAATTTAAAACGGCTGCGTACCCTTTTTATGCTTGAAAACCCCTCCTTAAACCCTTTGAATATTTTAACAAGGAATGACGAAAATTTTTGGCTTAATTTTTTTGTAACATACAAGGCCAATGCAATTATTGCAATAACCGCCAACGCTATAAGCCAGTGCTTTATTCTGTCTTCCTTTGTTGTGGAGGACAAAGAGTGCTGTGCATTGTGCATAAAGACATTAAGCAACTGGTATTGCATAAAAAATATGGAAACACCTACCAGCAACAGGCAGCAAATATCTACCGCACGCTCAGTTATAATGGTGCCAATTAATTTTTCCAGGGGTATTTTATGCTGTTTTGTAATTACGGTGCAACGTATTACCTCGCCGCCCCTTGGCAAAAATTGGTTTGCCAGGTAACCGGTAAGCAGGGCACAATACAAATCGAACAACGGCGGTTCGTACCCCATTGGCTCAATCAACTGCTTCCAGCGCAGGCTTCTGAAAATGTGGCTTGCCAGCAACAGTATAAAAACAGGCAGCAGCAGTATATACCTGGCATGGGCCAGCGCATTTAACAGGTCGTGCCAGTTTTTATTGGTAAAATGCCTGAACGAAAGCCAAACCAATAAGCTAATAATGCCAATAACAATAGTGTATTTTAATATAACGGGGTATGCTTTTTTCATTGCTTATAACCAGCAATTTAAGCAGTAAAAATTTAATACCACAGTTAAACTATGCTTAACTATAGTTTATTACCCTGTTTAGGAAACACAATAAATGGCTTAAAGCCTTTTGCTTCTTCAAAATCCATTGTGGCGTATGATATAATAATAATAACGTCGCCTACGGCGCCGCGGCGGGCTGCCGGGCCGTTAAGGCATACGGTACCGCTGCCGCGTTTGCCCTTTATAAGGTATGTTTCAATGCGTTCTCCGTTGTTTACGTTAACCACCTGTATCTTTTCGTTCTCAATCATGTTGGCAGCATCCATCAGATCTTCGTCAAGCGTAAGGCTGCCTACATAGTTAAGGTTTGCTTCGGTTATTGCCGCGCGGTGAACCTTAGATTTTAGTACTTCTATTTGCATAAGGGCGCAAAGTTATGAAAGGATTGCAGATTACCTGATTGCGGATTGCAGATTTGTTGTCAGGGGCTGAAGACCCCTATATTGTTCCACCCTGACTGAATGGATGAGGATAAATAAATTTAAAGCTCTAACAGTTTATTATAAGTATCCTCTGCCTAACAAGCGGTTTAATGCCTTCACCTAAATAAAACTGCTATCTTTTAACTTCTACAACACCATATTATCAATCAACCTTACCCCGCCAACAAAAGCTGCTACAAGCGCAACAAGTGGTTGCGGGTTGTTTATACTTGTTACCGCCTTCAGGGTTTCGGCATCGCATATTTCAACATAATCAATCTTTTCAAAGCCTGCCTGTAGAATCATTTGTTTCGCACCATCAATTAATTGATTAACAGAAAAGTTAGATAGCTCATCTTTAATAAAATTTAAAGCGCGATAAATAGCAAGCGCCTTTTGCCTGTCCTCAATATTAAGGCGCAGGTTTCGGCTGCTCATGGCCAGGCCGTCAGGCTCGCGCAGGGTATCAACTATTGCCAGCTTAGTTGGTATATTATACAAATCAATAAGCTGCTTTACCACCATGCACTGCTGGTAGTCTTTACGGCCCATAAACATAACAGCGGGCTGCACAATAGCCAACAACTTGTGCAACACCCGGCACACCCCCTGAAAATGCCCGGGGCGGTAAAACCCTTCAAGTATATTTTCAAGGTAACCAATGTTATAATGGGTGCCACCCTGTAAACCCTCGGGGTACATTTCCGCTACAGAGGGCATAAAAACAATATCCGTCCCGTTTTGTTCCAATTGCAACAGGTCGCTTTCAACGGTTACCGGGTATTTTTCAAAATCGCGGGGATCGTTAAATTGGGTTGGGTTTACAAAAATGGAGCAAACTGTAACATGGCACTGCTGCCTGCTTTGCTGTATAAGTGCTAAATGCCCGCTGTGCAAAGCGCCCATAGTTGGTACAAAACCCACCGTTTTATTGTTGCCTGTTACGTTTTGCAGATGTTTTTTAAGCGTTTTTGCCTCGTTAAAAAGTATCATTCTTTGCTTTTAAATGGTAATAAACAAACTAACCGTTGTGCGTATAAGCATTTTTTGTACCTTTGCAGCCTTATTTTTTTGCCTAAACATTGCACACTAATGTCAACAAAGAAAAGAATTTTATTTATTGCTACGGAAATGTCGCCTTATTTAGAGTTAACGGAATTTGCGGAAATTGTAAATAAGCTGGCTATAAAAAGCAATGACAGTGGGTTAGAGGTAAGGTGTATAATGCCGAGGTTTGGCGTAATTAACGAAAGAAGGCACCGCCTGCACGAAGTTGTACGCCTTAGTGGTATAAATGTTTCGGTTGACAATGATGATTATCCTTTACAAATTAAGGTTGCATCGCTGCCCAACGCCAGGTTACAGGTGTATTTTTTAGATAACGAGGACTTTTTTAAACGTAAAAGCATTTTTACGGACGAAAATGAACAGTGGTTTGATGATAACGACCTGAGGACTATCTTTTTTTGCAAAGGGGCGCTGGAAACGGTAAAAAAATTCGGCTGGCCACCAGACATTATTCATTGCAGCGGCTGGATGACAGGTTTAATACCAATGTACCTTAAAACGGCTTATAAACGTGAGCCGGTATTTATACACAGCAAAGTGGTATTTACTATAGGGCAGCAAACATTTAAAGAAAAGCTGGGCCCTAATTTTGTTGAACGGGCCAACATACATTCAGTTATAAAAGAGAAAGACCTGGAATATTTTAAAGAAGGTACAGATACAGCTATGTTTAGGGGCGGTGCAGCTTTTGCTGATGCCATAACCTTTGGTGCAGAAAAAGTGGATAAAAAACTTGCAGACGAGTTTTCTAAAGTAAAAGGCAAAAAAGTATTGTCATTTAGCGGGTGGGACAGTGATTTAACAGACTATTTAGAATTGTATAACGAGCTTGCAGCGAAGTAATTAAAACCCATTAATCTAGCTATTGTGAAAAAAAACTGTATACTTTTTTTGGTTTTATTGTGTTGTATTTTCTCTGCTTGTACTAAAATAGTTACTACTGATATTGGGGCAGGCCTTTTACCCGGAGTTGATAATATTGAGCCTAAGGATGTTTATTTTGATATTAAAACAAAAAATGCAGGCGACAGTTCAAACCACGTTGCAGCCTCGCAGGATATGTCGCTCGGTTATATTTCAGACGACCCTATGTTTGGCAAAACAAGCGCGGCAATTAATGTGCAGCTTGCGCCAACATCTTTCCCCGTAAGTTTTGGAAACAGCAATAAAGATAGTGTTTGGTTAGACTCTACCGTACTGGTACTAAGTTATAAAGGTGTATGGGGCGACTCGTTTCAAAACCTTGCCTTCAGGGTTTATCAAATATCAAGCGATGAGCCATTTGCCGCAGATTCAGTGTATTCTTCTGCACATTTTTTTCAAAAAAGGCCTATAGAGCTTACTGAGAATTACCAGCCTGTTGTAATAAATCCACGTAACCTGCCCGATTCTGTTTATCCTTTTCATGAAGCCGCTACCAACCAGTTACGTATAAGGCTTGACAGGGAAGCAGTAGGCTCTAAATTTGTGTATGGGTTTGACACGTCGTCGGGGTATAGAGACCTGACCTCGTTTAATCAATACTTCCGCGGCTTCCAGGTGGTGCCGGAGGCCACCGGCAACTCACTTTTGCGGATAAATGTACAGGATACCAACACCAAAGTGGCCATTTATTATCGTTATGCGCCAACATCTTCGCCGGGTACAAGGGATACTGCAGTATTATATTTTAAAGCAACATCCGGCACCACTGCCGCATCTAATTATATAAAGAGAGACAGGACAGGTTCGTCCGTACAAAAAAACAATTATTATCCCTCCTCTAATACAGAGGACAGTATGATATTCCTGGAGGCAGGGCCGGGTATTTTTGCCAATATAACCATGCCTGACCTAAGCGGGCTTAAAAACATAATTATACAGCGTGCCGAAATTGTAATGGACCAGGTGCCTGATAACGAGTTTAACTCAGACCTGTTTTTAACGCCGCCTCAAATTTACATGACCACTTATAGTACCAATACTAAAAGACGGTTTTTAACACCGGCAACACAAACGCTGCCAACAGACAGCTCATCTATATCAAACCTGGCCACTCTCGGTACATCTCCGCTGCCAACTGTTGACCCGTTGACGGGCAGAACCCGATACTCGTACAGGTTTGACCTTACACAATACGTACAGGCTATTGTTACCCATGGCCAGGAGCAATACAACTTTGTATTATATGCGCCAGGCAACGAGTTTATTTATGCCGGCGAATTCTCTGACGTAAGGCTGCCTATATCTGCAACACCGTTAAATGCGCCGGCACAGGGCAGGATAGTATTGGGCGGTGGCAACAATACAGCCCATAAAATGAGGCTGCATATAGTATATACTACAGTACCTTAATAAAATACTGAATTGTTAAATGGCTGTGAATAGTATATTTGCAGCCGTATAAAAAATATTATGCCTTACCTATTTACATCTGAAAGCGTTTCTGAAGGTCATCCAGACAAAGTAGCGGACCAGATATCTGACGCATTAATTGACAATTTTCTTGCTTTTGACCCAAACAGTAAAGTAGCGTGTGAAACCCTTGTAACTACCGGCCAGGTTGTACTGGCTGGCGAGGTAAAAAGTAAGGCGTACCTTGATGTGCAGGAAATAGCCCGTGGTGTTATTCGCCGAATTGGTTATACCAAAAGCGAGTATATGTTTGAGGCCAACAGCTGCGGTATATTATCTGCCATACACGAACAGTCTGCTGATATTAACCAGGGTGTAGACCGCAAGAAGAAGGAAGAACAAGGCGCCGGCGACCAGGGTATGATGTTTGGTTATGCAACCAACGAAACAGATGATTATATGCCTTTGGCATTAGACCTTGCACATAAAGTTTTAATTGAGCTGGCCGCGTTGCGCAGGGAGAACAAGCAAATTAAATATTTGCGCCCCGATGCAAAAAGCCAGGTTACACTTGAGTATGACGATAACAACAAACCTGTACGTATTGACGCCATAGTTGTATCTACCCAGCACGATGACTTTGACACGGAAGCCAAGATGCTTGATAAAATTAAAAGCGATATAGTTAACATACTTATACCGCGTGTTAAAAGCAAGTATAAAAAATATGCAAAGCTTTTTAACGACAATATTGCCTACCACATTAACCCTACAGGCAAGTTTGTAATAGGCGGCCCGCACGGCGATACAGGCTTAACAGGGCGTAAAATTATTGTAGATACTTATGGTGGTAAAGGTGCGCACGGTGGCGGTGCATTTAGCGGCAAAGACCCAAGCAAAGTTGACCGCAGCGCTGCTTATGCAACACGCCACATAGCCAAAAACCTTGTTGCTGCAGGTGTTTGCAGCGAGGTGCTGGTACAGGTAAGCTACGCAATAGGTGTTGCAAAGCCAATGGGCATTTATGTAAATACGTATGGCACAGCAAACGTTGGCCTTAGTGATGGCGAAATAGCTAAAAAAGTGGAAAGCATTTTTGATATGCGCCCTTACTTTATTGAGCAGCGTTTAAAACTGCGTAACCCTATTTACAGCGAAACTGCTGCTTATGGCCACATGGGCAGGAAGAATGAAGAGGTTACAAAAGAATTTGCAGGCCCGGATGGTAAAATACTTAAGAAAAAAGTAGAATTGTTTACCTGGGAGAAATTGGACTACGTAGCTAAAGTGAAGAAGGCCTTTAAGATAAAATAATTGGTGATTGTTGATTTTGTGATTGAGTGATTTTGAGATTGAATCCCGCAGCGATGCGGGATTTTTTGTAGTATGAAGGCATTTTTTGAATTTGGTTATTGCGTAAGAATCAGCATTTTGCCATCAAAAATGCCGATGCCATCGTTAGATACAAGAAGTAGAAAATTTACACAAAATTTTGCGAACAAATAGTCTTTACGGCCAGCCAGTTACGACAGTATTTATATACATTTTGCTTATTTTCGCAACGGGGAAATTGATGTATGCACGAGATAGAACCTTTTTACAACTGGCGGCATTTATATACTTCGGAGGCTGATCCGCAGTCGCCTTTTTTTGGCCGCACTTACAGTGAATTTCAGTACAGCCAAACTATTTACAACTACTATATTCACCCGCAATGGGACGAATTTGGCAGCCGCACCCTGTACATGAAAATACTGTTTGTTGATTATGAACAGCAATACGCTATTATTGAAATGATAGGCGAATGGAATGATGCTATTGAAAACGATATAATGACATTAAAGCGTGATGTGATAGACGAACTTTTTGCGGCGGGAATTACCAAGTATATTTTAATAGTTGAAAACGTGCTTATTTTCCACAGCGGCGATAAGGATTATTATATTGAATGGTTTGAAGAGGTAACTGATGAAGGCGGCTGGATAGTAGCAGTTAATATGCCCGATGCCGCTAAACACGATTTTAAAAAGAAGAAGCTTAATTATTATATTGAATTAATGGAAATACCCAACTGGAGGGTGTTTAGGCCCGAGCATTTTTTTGGACAGATTAATGACGAGATAAGCAAGAGGCTGGATTAAGAACCGGGGGCTTGCTTTCTTCTCTCTATCATCATTCCAATTCCCCATCCAATTAACGCCCCTACAGCATAACATAGCATGTCGCTCCAGTTAAAGCCATAGCCCAATATAAGTCCCAATGGTGGTGTGTGCTGCAGCTTTTTCATCCAGGGGGCCTGCACCAGCTCAAGCACCTCAATTATAGCGCATACAATAAAAGCATACAAAACAACAATGCATACCGGCGGCTTTGCGAGCCATATACGCAAAAAGAAAAACCAGCAGGTAGCGTATAATACATCCCCGCCGTATTTGGCTACAAGCTGTGGCATGGCATAGCCATATTTGCGCGTGCTTAAGCCAATGGGAATAATGAGGATGAAACAAATTAGGTAGATGAGGCGGCGCCTAAGCAACGGTGGACTAATGTGATTTTTCAAGATCTTAAGGTTGAGTTTGTTAGAATAACAGCAAAGATAGCCCTCGGATAACGATTTTTAGTCTAAAGTTGAGTCAAGATTATGTAAATAATCATTGATAATTGTACCCCTTTAGGGGAAGGGATGTAACTTTGCACACTTTTATGAAATACGGTAAAGAAATAAACAGGCGTAAAACATTTGCTATTATATCGCACCCGGATGCCGGTAAAACTACTTTAACGGAGAAGTTTCTGCTGTTTGGCGGCGCCATACAGGTTGCCGGTGCGGTTAAAAGCAACAAGATAAAAAAACACGCGACCAGCGACTTTATGGAGATTGAAAGGCAGCGTGGTATATCTGTGGCTACGTCGGTAATGACCTTTGAGTATAAAGATACCCTGATAAACCTGCTGGATACCCCCGGCCATAAAGATTTTGCAGAAGATACCTACCGCACCCTTACAGCAGTTGACAGTGTTGTACTGGTAATTGACAGTGTAAATGGTGTGGAAGAACAAACCCGCCGCCTTATGGAAGTTTGCCGCATGCGCGATACGCCGGTAATTGTATTCATCAACAAAATGGACCGCGACGGCCGTAACCGTTTTGACCTGCTGGAAGAGATTGAAAAAGAATTGAAAATATCGCTGCACCCTATGACCTGGCCTATAAACAGCGGTAAAGACTTTAAAGGGGTATATAACCTGCACGATAAAAGTTTGTTGCTGTTTACCGCTAATACCAAGGCCGAGGAGGATACCATAATGATAGAAAACCTTAACGATGCCACCCTTGACAGCAAGATAGGCGAGAAGGATGCGGACCAGCTAAGGGAAGATGTTGAGTTAATAGATGGCGTTTACGGCAAACTTAATGTGGATGACTACCTGCAGGGTAAAATAGCACCGGTATTTTTTGGCAGCGCTATTAATAATTTTGGCGTTCGTGAACTGCTGAATGTTTTTATTGAGATAGCGCCGGTACCGCGCAGCCGCGAAACCAGTGTGCGCAGTGTTGATGTGGGCGAGGATAAATTCAGCGGGTTTGTGTTTAAAATTCACGCTAACCTTGACCCCAAGCACCGCGACCGTATAGCGTTTTTACGTGTATGCGCCGGCAAATTTGAACGCAACAAATACTACCACCACGTACGGCTTGATAAAGATGTGCGTTTTAGCAACCCCTATAGTTTTTTGGCGCGCAGCAAAGATGTGATTGAAGATGCGTATGCCGGTGATGTGGTTGGCTTATTTGACACCGGCAACTTTAAAATAGGTGATACGCTTACCGAAGGGGAAGACTTTTATTTTACAGGCATACCGAGTTTTTCGCCGGAGATATTTAAAGAATTGGTGAATAAAGACCCGATGAAAACCAAGCAACTTGAAAAGGGCATAAGTCAGTTAACAGACGAAGGTGTTGCCCAGTTGTTTACCCAGTTTGGCGGTAACAAAAAAATTATTGGCTGCGTGGGCGAGCTGCAATTTGAAGTTATACAATATCGCCTGCTGCATGAGTACAGTGCCGCCGCTGAATTTAGAACACTCCCTTTTTATAAAGCCTGCTGGCTTACCAGCAACAACCAGGCAAAGCTGGATGATTTTTTGCGCTTTAAGCAACAAAACAGCGCAGAGGATAAAGATGGCAACCCTGTGTACCTTGCCCAAAGCGAATGGTTTTTAAATACTGAACGTACCAATAACCCTGATATTGAGTTTCACTTTACGAGCGAAATACATAAGTGAGTTTAAAGTTTATAGTTTGAAGTTTGTAGCCCGGGATGGATTGCCAGAGTGTGTTTAAATCCTATTTTGGGCTTTTTGTTTTACTTAGCCCAGGCCTTTAGCATTGGACCAAAAAAGTATTAAAACATAATGGCTTTAGCCAAAGTATATAAGACTTTAGCTAAAGCCAAATTTGTATAGTTCGCATGCCAGGGTCTTTAGGCCTGTGTTGATGAAGAAACCATTTTTTAAATGTTAAGGGCAACATTTTTTACATCATAACAAAATATTTTACACATTTTGGCTTGCAGGTATTACATTTGCACCGGCAGGTCTTACACGGCCAGCTCCTGCCGAACCCTCCCAGGGCCGGAAGGCAGCAAGAGTAGGCGGTTGTAGCGGTGCGATGTAATAAGCCTGCCATTTTTTTAAAACCCTTTGAGGGTTTTTTTGTTATATAAACATTCTGCATTATTAACCTAAAATATCCCTTACGGGTATACAGTTATGAAATTTTTTATTGATACAGCAAACCTTGCACAAATTAAAGAAGCAAACGACCTTGGCATTTTAGACGGTGTTACCACCAACCCTTCGTTAATGGCGAAAGAAGGGATTAAAGGGAAGGATGCTGTAATGCAGCATTATAAAACCATTTGCGAACTGGTAGATGGCGATATTAGTGCCGAAGTTATCTCGACTGATTTCGACGGTATTGTGGCTGAAGGCAAAGTGTTGGCGGCTATTCACCCGAATATCGTGGTAAAAGTGCCAATGATAAAAGACGGTGTAAAAGCGATCAAATGGTTTACTGACAATGGTATACGTACTAATTGCACCCTTATATTTTCTGCAGGACAAGCCATACTGGCAGCAAAAGCCGGTGCAGCTTATGTTTCGCCTTTTATAGGCCGTATTGACGACAGCGGTTGGGAAGGGACAGAACTTATTGCACAACTGTCGCACATATTTTCCGTGCAAGGCTATGAAACGGAGATACTGGCAGCGTCTATACGCAACGTAAACCACATTATTAAATGTGCCGAACTGGGCGCTGATGTTGTAACGAGTCCCCTTGAGTCAATTTTAGGCCTGTTAAAACACCCGTTAACTGATATTGGTTTAGCCAAATTTTTGGAAGACGCAAAGAAAACAGCGTAAGCCGCCGGCGTTTAATAATTAACAGTTAACAATTGATAAATAATAATGAGCTGCCGGAAACGGCAGCTTTTTTATTGCAGGCAAGCTTTTGTGCCAATGCATTTATGCCGCTTTAATTTCAAAATTTGGCTCACCCCCGCATAGTTTACCTCATAACCTTGTCCCCTCCAAAAAGTGTGGTCATTCACAAAATCGCCTCCGTTCTGGTTTTCATAAATCCTTTAAGTCTTCAAGCTGACAGCCGCTCCCATTCACATTGTCATTTGATAATGAACAAGTTAGAGATGCGATAATGTCTGTTCATATTTTTATTTCACTATCAATTCCTCGCTTTTCAAGCTTTTTGTCCACTTTTTTGTCCGGTGCGTGTCCATTGATTTGTCCGTGTTGATAATCCTATGCCTGTACATCACGCCTTTACCTTCGCCGTGGCTTTCAAAACTATCCTTTTTGCCTTTGCGCGGTCTTTAATACCGTTCCTCTATAGTGAAAAATAAAACAAACATTTAAATACCCGGGCTTTCTGACAGCCCAAGTCATACCACTACTCGTTTATGAAAACAATCGCATACCAAACATTGTCAGCCATTCTATGCCTGGCGCTCATCAACGTTAATTTTCGTTCCTTTGCCCAGCAGTCAATATACAATTTTGGCAGGCAAAAGTTTGTAACTGGCGCTAACGGCCCTACTATTTCGATGAATAATGATGCGGGCTTAGGCGAAGGCACTAAAACCAGCCAGCAGGGTAATTACAACGGCACTGATGCCACTTTTGTAAACCATGCGGCTGACGATGCAAATATGCCGGGTTTTTCAACTACACCTTTTAGTTGTACCGCCGGTGTTGTTTGGCAGGTAACCGGAAGCCCAACTTCTAAATTATCCTCTTATAACGTAAATACAGGACTTACAACTGTTGTAGCCTCACTTAGCTACGAAGTAAACGGCCTGGGATATAATGAAACGGATGGTATGATGTGGGGTTGCGACGTAAATACCAGCGGCAATTTATTGCGTATTGATGCAACAGGCAGCGTTACATCTTTTACCATATCTCACCTGCCAACCGGCAACTATTATGACGTTGGCGTTGAATTGCCCGGCGGTTTTTTATTGGTGACTGAAGATAACATAAATACTTACTATGTAATTGATATTAACCCATCCAGCGCCAATTACCTTAAATTAGTAAACCCGGCTAATACCAGTGTTGCCCAGTCAGGAACATATGGAAAATCTCTCGGCGCAGTGTTGAATTGCAATGACCTCGCATATGATCCTGTTAATGGGTTAGTATATGGTGTTGGTTCCCCCGGCACAACTGATCAATATAAACTTATCTCATTAAATCCTTCTACAGGTGCTGTTACCAAAAGTACCTCTAAGGTAACCGGCAGCACAATACAGTCAGAGACGCTTGGCTATGGGTCAACTTATTTTGATCCATCGGGAATTCTTTACGTTTTCGCTGACCTGCAGGGAAAATTTTATTCAGTTAATGTTTCCACTTTTACGGCCGCCCTGGTGTCCAATAGCACCGCTGCCCAAAATAATGATGGTGCCAATTGCCCGGGCGCTTTTTTAAGCTATTTGATTTCTGGTACTGTGTATGCAGATGCTAACGGGCTTAATGATAATACGGTAAACGGAACCGGTACTAACGCCGGCGGAACACTTACAGCGGTGTTGTACGATAATACAGCAGGTATTGTAGCCAATACCGCTACTGTAGCTTCCAACGGTACTTATAGTCTTCCCGCAACACCGGGAGATAGTTATACTGTTTATCTTCTTTCCAGTTCAGTACCAACTGTGGGCTCAACATCAACACCAACGCCGTCGCTGTCAAGTGGCTGGGTTAATACCGGCGAATTCCTGGGTAGCAGTACCGGAAATGATGGAACGGCCAACGGCGTGCTTCCTATCGGTGCAGTAAATGCAGCAACCAGCAACGCCAATTTTGGTATCGACTCGAAGCCTACTGGTACTTCTTCGTCCAACGCCAGTCAGCCCAACCCCAATGGAGGTGGTGCGGCGGCAGTATCGTCCACTGTTTTTAACGGAACAGATGCAGAAGACGGAACGTATAGCGGTAATCTTACCGGCCGAACAGTAACATTAAATGCAGCCTCTGGCGGAACATTATACTACAATGGTGTTGCTGTAACAAGTTCAACAACCATAACCAGTTTCGATCCAACCAAAATTAGCCTTGACCCAACTTCAACCGGTGCCACCAGCCCAACCTTTACATACCAGGTGCAGGACAACGCAAGTGTATTTTCTTCAAACATTACTGTTACAGTTCCATTTACAACTCCGTCGCGGGCAATAAGCGGTACCATATGGGATGACGCTAACAGCGATGCCGTGAAGGGGACAGGTGAGTCATTTACAAACGCAGGAGGTTCAATATATGTAAACCTCGTAAGCACATCAACGGGAAAGGTGGTGCAATCAGTATTGGCTGATGCAACAACCGGGGCTTATAGCCTGGGTGGCCTTACAAATACCGCGTATAAAATAATACTTACCACAACCAGCCAGGCAACGGGCAATGCTCTTAGCGCATCAACCATACCACCAGGCTGGATTGCCACCGGTGTAAATATTAACGGAGTAGCCAGCACAAGTAACTTAACAGGTATTATCACTGTAGCCTCCGGAACCGGCGCTGTAACAAATCAAAACTTCGGCGTTGAGCAAACACCATCTGCCAGCAATGTAAATACTACTTATAATAACCCGGGCACAACCATCACTGTAACCGCGCCCACTTTACAGGGCAGCGACCCTGAAGACCAGGCCGGCACAGGCAGCCTGGCAGGCAAAATTGTTAAAGTACAAAGTCTTCCTGCATCAGGAACCCTATATTACAATGGTACAGCGGTAACAGCAGGGCAAACTATTAGTGGCTACACCCCGTCACTATTAACTTTTGACCCGCCAAATGGTGCCGGCAGTTACACGTTTAACTTTAGTTATGTTGATAATTCCGGCCAGGCAAGCCCCGCGGCAACAGCAACTATAACAATACAATGCACAAGCATAAGCATAAGTGCATTGGCCAGCAGAACATTATTCTGCGCATCATCTTCTCCAATTACTTTAACTTCTACGCCAGTCGGTGGTGTAACGCCGTATGCGAGTTTTGCCTGGACAGGCAGTGGCCTCACCGCCAATAATACGCAAAACACAAGCGCCACGCCAACTGCCAGCAATACATATAACGTAACAGTAACCGATGCCGCTGGCTGTACAGCAACCGCCGGCGTAAATGTAACATATGATGCGCCTGCGCCTTCGGTGGCACAAAACTGCTACGGAACTTCGTATCAGTTAACAGAAATAAATGGTTCAAGCTGGTTGTGGAGTACTACAAGCGGCGGTAGATTTTATCCTGATGCAAGTTACAGTGTGCTGAATGACAGCGACGTATCTCACCTTGAGGCGCCTTATATAAAAACAGCAGGCAGTTACACGGTGCAAATAACAGACGGCAACGGTTGCCAGGGAGGCGTTACGTTTACAGTGTCTTTTTCCGGCTGTACGGTGCTTTCATCAAACCAGCTTAATGTTAATGCCACCAGGCAGGGGAATGCTATATATGTTAAGTGGAGCGCCGGGAATGAAACAGGCGTGAAACAATATACTGTTGAAAGAAGCGAAGACGCGCAGAGTTATACTACCGCGGGCAATATAATAGCGCTTAATACGGGCAGCCATAATTACAATTTTACAGATGATGTAAGCTTTATTGAGTGCAAAACACTTTACTACCGTATAAAACAGGTAAACAATGATGGCAGTAGCAATTACAGCAGTAGTATTATGGTAAAATGCAACAGCAGCGATGCTTCTCAATATGTGCTGCAGGTATCGCCCAATCCTCTAATAGCAAACCAGCGGTTGTTATTAACTTATACTGTGCCTGCCGGTATAAATAAAGTGCAGGTAATGCTAACAAACATATTGGGGCAACAGGTGTATAATGCCACCCTGCACCCGGCAAACGGCGTAAATACTGTACCAATATCAATTAATAATATTGCAGGTGGCAACTACCTGTTAAGGCTTGTTGGCGATAAATGGGTAAGTAAAACCGTACAAATAGCCACGAAATAAAAGCATTTTAAGATGAATAAATTAACAATAAGCTGCCGGAAACGGCGGCCTATTTATTTTGGAAGGCGAATAGTACAAGGCCGCGTGGCTACATATTAGTTACTTTCTGCTTTTTTTGTCATTTATCTACGTGTAATGAAAACCATACTTGTCAATTTACAAGTGAAGCTTTCAAAACCCGCGAACTTTTGGAAACACTGAACAAATCAAACTATTACACATAACAAATACTTAATACTGCGGTAATATAGATAAGGATGAGTTTTGCAGGGTAATGAGTGACTTACTATTACCCGGTAATATTAATGCCCAAACTTTTGGCGACGATTTTTTGTGGGGCGTGGCCATCTCGGCAGCCCAAAATGAAGGTGCGCACAATATGTATGGCCGCGAACCATCTATTTGGGATACGTTCAGCCGCAGGCGGGGCAAAATAAAAAAAGGCGCGCGGCCCCTTATATCCTGCGATTTTTATCACCGGTATAAAGACGACCTGTTATTGGTTAAGGCCCTGGGTTTTAAGGTTTTTAGATTCTCTATCTCATGGTCACGCATTTTGCCTGATGGCACTGGTAAAGTAAATAAAGAAGGATTAGCCTTTTATCACAAGGTTATTGATGAATGCCTGCAACTGGGGCTTACACCTTATATCACACTATATCACTGGGATCTGCCACATGTACTTGAAGTTGAAGGTGGCTGGACCAGCTATCGAATGCAAAAATGGTTTGCAAAATTTGTTACTGTGTGCGCGGAAGCCTTTGGCGATAAGGTGAAAGACTGGATAATATTAAATGAGCCCATGGGGTTTGTATCGCTGGGTTATATGCTGGGCAAACATGCACCCGGCAAAATTGGGCTAAACTATTTTCTGCCTGCGCTGCACAATGCAGTGCTGGCCCAGGCCGATGGTGGCAGAATTGTAAGGGCGTTGGTAAGCAACGCCCACATAGGCACCAGCTTTTCGTGCAGCGAAGTAATACCCTATTCAAACCGCGAAGAAGACGTGCTGGCCGCCAACAGGATGGATATATTAATGAATCGGCTGTTTATTGAGCCGGTGCTGGGTTACGGCTACCCCCGGGAAGATTTTAAGTTGCTTGAAAGGCTTGAAATGCACAACAAAGCCTGGAAATATACCGAACGAATGCAGTTTGATTTTGATTTTATCGGCATACAAAACTACTTTCCGCTGGTTATAAAATACAATGCTGTTATACCTATAATACAGGCGTCTGAGGTTAAAGCCTCAACAAGGGGCGTGCCTTATACTGCTATGGGGTGGGAGATAAACGCTGACAGCTTTTACCGCATTATTAAGCGGTTTGCAGGTTACAAAGGCGTAAAAGAAATAATAATAAGCGAAAGCGGGGCTGCATTTAAAGACGCGCCGGCAGGCGGGCAAGTAAATGATATTGAACGGATTAATTACTTTAAGCAATATATTGCAGCCATGGCAAAAGCAAAAAACGAGAACATACCCGTTACAGGATATTTTGTTTGGACCCTTATGGACAACTTTGAATGGGCCGAAGGCTATAATGCCCGCTTCGGGTTGGTTTATACAGACTTTGCTACACGCTTACGTACTGTTAAAGCATCTGGTTATTGGTTTCGCAATTTTTTGGGAGTGCGGTAAATATTTTTCCCTATTTTTAATGCCGATTTAATTTAAATTTTTTTTAGCCCAAGGCAACCATACTTAAGTTACTGCGTATTTTTTAGTAAACAACTCAATTGAACAAGCCGCTTGAACTCTTTAAGCCATATCATAGAAGGGTGCAAAACTAACAACAACAGGTACCAAAAGGTACTGTATGAACAGTTTTACGGATACTCTTTAAAGGTGGTTTTTAGGTATATATATAAATATGATAATGCGGTTGATGTGGTAAATGATGGGTATGTAAAGCTCTTTAGAAATCTTGGCGCCTTTAAATGTGAGAAGGAAGAAGATACGCAGAAGGTGTTTATGGGGTGGCTAAGAAGGATAATGGTAAATACAGCCATTGATGAGTTAAGAAGGCAGAACATGATGCCGGATATTGGCGTTATTCCTGAAGATATTTGGGAAGAACCCGATAAAAGCGGTAATGCAGACCAGGCAATTTTGTACAAAGAGTTGATAAGCCAGGTTAAGCGGCTGCCACCATCGTACAGGGTTGTTTTTAACATGTACGTAATTGATGGGTTTACCCACCAGGAAATTGCAGACCAGTTGGGAATATCGGTAGGAACGTCAAAATCGAGTCTGTCAAAGGCAAGAATACATTTACAGAAATATATAAATCAGGATACCCGGGAAATAGATGCAGCATACAAATGACGATATTGATGAACTGTTTAGAAATGCAGCAGATAACTACCCCCTAAAAACTTCAGGAGCGGATTGGGATAGTATTGCAGGCAGGTTAGATACAGGTAATGGCGAGGAAGCTGTTGCCCCTGTACTGCCTTTGCCTTCCTCAAGATCAAACAAAAGCTACCGTTACCTTTTATTATTACTTTTATTGCCCGTTGGCTTTTTAACAGCCAAATATGCCGGGTTAACAGGCGGGGGCAACAACCAAACAGCCCTGCAACCGGCAGCAAATGCCGCTAACAGCCCAAAAAAGGCAGATGAACCAGCGGCAACACCGGTTGCTGCTACCGGTACAAAGCCTTTAGCAGGTGCAGTGGTAAATACGCCGGAAGATAATACGCCAACAACAAAACCTGCTGTTAACACTGTTGCAGCAATTCAACCGGCTACAGCAACCAAACAAGCTGTTAAACAAATGGCTGTTGCTGGCGCTGCCATAGCTAAGGCAGAGGAAGCAAAACAAAACAACATTAAGGAAGACCTTAGCTTAAAACATCTTGGTGAAGTAAACAAACAGGTAGATATAAATAAGGAATTAGAAAATATACAGGCAGGTAAATCGGAGCAGGTTGCTCCGGCTGCTGCTGTGGCAAATAGCAATAACCCAGTAGTTAAAACGCCAAATGTGGCAAGTGTTGTACCTTATAGCGGAGTGCCGGCAGAAACAAATAGTGTTGTTAATGAATTGACCAAACACCCCCAGGACGCCGGGCAAACACCAGGAATAAAAGCAGAGGCTGCAAAAGGCCAGGGTGATATAAGCCACCCGGTTACCATAGCCAAACCAAAACGTTTATATATAGGCGCTTTTGTTGCACCAGACTATACAACAGTTAAATACCAGCCGGGCAACAAAGTAGGTTTTGATTTTGGCGGCATGGTGGGTTACCAGGTAACAAAAAGCCTTGCGGTGGAAGTTGGCGTATCAATGGACAAAAAATATTATACTACAGAAGGTAAATATTACGATTTGAGCAAAATGAAATGGTTTCAAAACTCGGGCACTTTGCTTTCGCTTAGCGGTTACAGCAGTTTAACCGAGTTCCCTATAAACCTTAAGTATAGCTTTAAGCCGGGTAAAGATGGCAACTTCTTTGTATCAGGCGGCCTCGTATCATACATAGTTCATGAAGAGAATTATGACTATGAGTTTGATAAAAATGGGTTTATATATCACAAGGATAAGTCAACAAAAATTTCAACCAGTAATTTATTCGCCAATTTTAACATAAGTGCCGGTTACGAAAGTTCACTTGGCAACCTTTGTAATTTTAGGATTGAACCTTATTACCGCGTGCCTGTTAAAGGTATAGGCCTGGGTGGGCTACCCATAACAAGCATAGGGTTAAATATTGGCATCACTAAAAAAATAAGATAAAAAGCTATTTTAAAATAATTTGAAGTTTGTTTTGTTTTTTATGTTTCCCGTAAGTTTAGCCTTGGAAAACACGATCTTTGGGGGTTCTTTAGAGTGGTAAACTCAAGCCCCGCCTTTGGCGGGGCTTTTTTATTTGCTTTAATGCAGGTGCAGGCGGTGCATTATTAATAAATTGCAGAACGCGGCTTATATTCGCACCCATATTTTACAGTTACTATGCGGTTACAAAAATATTTGGCCTTTTTAGCGGTTGTTTTACTTGCATCATGCGGCGGAAGCGATAATAGCAAGAACAATAGCGGCACAACTACTCCGGCTGATAATGCCAACCCGGCACCACCGGTTATAAATTATGCCATAGTTAAAACTTACCCGCACGATACCACATCGTTTACCGAAGGTTTGTTTTGGCAAAATAACGCGTTATACGAAAGTACGGGCAACTATGGCAACAGCGAATTACGCGTAAACGACCTTAATACAGGAAAAGCCGGCAAAACAATTAAGCTTGACAAGCAATATTTTGGCGAGGGTATTTCACTTATTAATAACAAGTTATACCAGCTAACTTATAAAGAAAAAAAAGTATTTGTGTACGATCCGGTAACATTTAATAAGATAAAGGAATTTGAATGGACAACAGGCGAGGGGTGGGGCATGACGCATAACGACAGCGAACTGGTTATAAGCAACGGTAGCAGCAATCTTTATTTTGTTGACCCTGAAACTTTTAAAATTAAGCGCCAAACAGGAGTTACCGATAACTACGGGCCGGTAGCCAACATAAACGAACTTGAATATGTTAAGGGCAATATATATGCTAATATTTGGCAAACCAACAGCATAATTAAAATAGACCCCAACACGGGTAAGGTTATTGGTAAAATGGATATGACCGGCTTGCTGGATAAAAACGGCACCCCGAAGCCCGATGAATGGTACGAATACGGCAACTGGTTAAATGGTATTGCATGGGACTCAGCTAAGAACAGCTTTTACATAACGGGTAAAGACTGGCCCGCTATTTTTGAAGTGAAATTGAATTAGGGAAGGTTGACAGTTCATGACGTTGGGAAAGTTTAATGGTTGACGGTTCATAGTTCATTACTTTGAGGAAGGTTCATAGTTGATAGTTCATAGTTCAAGGAAGAAAAAAACAGTTCGAATCGTTGGTGATTAAACTTTCTGGATCTAACCTTTGTATTATGATTCTGTTTATTATGAATACCAGGTACTGTCCACCTCAGCCGGGACCTGGATTGAACTCTTATATCGGTGTGAAGAATAAACGTGCGGCATTAACCATGAATTATGAACTATCAACCATGAACCTTCTTCCTTCTATTTAGGTGCTTTCCTATATAAATAATAGGTAACAAAAAGGAATATCACATTGGGTATCCATGCGGCAATAAGTGGAGGAAGGCTGCCTTTGGATGAGAATATCGTAGAAAACCTGTCGGTTAAAATAAATAATATACCAATAACAAATGCTATGGCTATATGAGCGCCGCTGCCGCCACGTACTCTGCGGCTTGCTACTGTTGCACCAATAATGGTAAGTATAATTACGGAAATGGCCGTTGCGCTGCGCCGGTAACGCTCAACTCTAAGGGTGTTAACATCTTCGGCACCCCTTAGCTCTTCCATTTTTATAAAGTGGGATAGTTGAGGCGTTGTAAGCTTATCTTTCGCAAATTCGTCGTGGCTAAGGTCAAACGGCTGAAAATTAAAACTGGGCATTTCAAGCCGGGTGGTTTGTTTAATGCTTTCCTTTCCATTTATAATAGTACGTTCAAAAGCATTTTGTAAAACCCACCTTCTTTTTCCTTTTGTCGTGTCCCACATAAGCGATTCCGCACGCACATTATACACCAGTTGAGTATTGCCCTTTATACGATGCAGGAAAAAAGGGCCGCCGTATTTGCGCGCTGTATCATAGTTGCGAACGCCAAAATAGGTGTTGGTATCCAGCCGCTCATAAATGTCGTTCCCGGTAAAAAGCAATGCGTTGTACGAGTTGTTCCCGTCTACATAACGGGTTTCAAAATTGCCTCTTATTTCCTGTGCTTTGGGTACAACAAAATGTGCTGAATATAAAAGTAATAAGGCCAAAGCACTGCCACCTATTATATATGGCACCAAAAAGCGCCGAAAGCTGGTGCCACTTGCCAGTATAGCTATAATTTCACTTCTGCCTGCCATTTTTGATGTAAAGAAAACCACCGCAATCAACACAAATAACGGGAAAAGCAAAGCGACTATATAGGGGATAAAGCCAATATAATACTGCATAAAAACGCCTGTGAAGCCAAGGCCTGACTTTATGAAGTCGTCTGTTTTTTCGCTTATGTCAACCACAACGGCAATAACGGTAAATAGCAGAATGCAAAAAAAGAAGGTTATTAAAAATTTCTTTAGTATGTACCAATCAAGTTTCTTCATGCCCGGGCTATAGTAATTGTTATGGTGCCCAAAAGTAGATTAAAATCTGTTGTTAACTTGTTATATTGATGCAGGGCGATACAACTGAGGCCGTAAAGCCTGGTTTTGCAGCCTTGTAACAAGGGAAATAGCTGGCTACCTTTCCATGGCGGTTTGCAGAGATGTCATAATAGTTTTGCTGTTTTCGTTAAGGCCCGTAAACAAAGAATAGTCTTCCTTTGACCATGGGTGGCCGCGCCTGAAGTCCCACCAACGGTATTCAATTTTTGAATAATCGTTGGTAATGCCTTTTTCAATGGGCTTTTCATAGTAGTCTGTTAGCTGTATAGTATAAGTGTTTCCTGACACCGTTATGTAAATAACAGGCCTTAGCCAATAATAATTGCCGTTTGCATTTACAGGCACTTTAAAAATGCCTTTGCCTGCAATGGTGCCGTTGGTTTTATCTGTTACTATTGCCTCCTTAAATTCAGGATAGGTTGCTTTTAACCAGGCTAATGCCTTTTTATATGTAGCATCTGCGCTAACGTTGCCGGTTGCGTTATAGGTAGTTTCGTACCATACCTTGCCATTCTTCATGGGTATAGCCGGTTTTGATGTATCTATTTGTGCAAAGGCGGCAAAAGGTGCCAGCAAACCGCATACAATAATTATATTTTTCATTTGGCTGGTTTGAACAACAATCAAATGTACTTACAAAATGTGTTAAATTTTCGCCTCATTGCCCTTTTGAGTTACTGTACTTTACCCTTCAGCTTCGAAGCAGCCGCAGCATCTAATAATATCTCGCAGTTAGGGTGCATTTGTACAATTGATGCCGGTATATCTGTTGTTACAGGCCCATCAATGGCCTGTGCAACAATATCGGCTTTGTGTGCGCCTTTAGCAATTAATATAAGCTTGCGGGTGTACATAATATTTTTAATGCCACGCGTTAGGCCACCCAGCACTGTTTCAGGCGGCACCTGCGTTTCGCGGCGTACACGCGCTTCAAAATCGGGGTCCATCGGGCTAACCCATGTTTCACTTTCAAAAGGGGTGCCTGGCTGGTTAATACCTATATGGCCATTGCTGCCAATGCCAAGCATTTGCAGGTCAGCGCCGCCCCGTTCTGCAAGGCGTTCTTCAAATAAACGTGCTTCACGTTCAAAATCATTGCTCATGGTTGGGGGCATAATAAAATTTTCATTCGGTATGCCTAAAGGCCCTGCCAACTGGTTTAATATCATGGTATAGCAACTACCTGCATATTCCCGCGGCAGGTTAGTTAACTCATCTACATTAAACAGGGTTATTTGCGATACATCAAAAGGGTATTGCTTGTATATCTCAGAAACGATGGCGTGCATATTAATGGTGGTTTGCCCTGTTGACAAACCTATAACGGCGTTACGTTTTTCCAACATTTGCGCGATGATGCGCCATGCGGCGGTAACATCAAATTCATGTTCGTCTTTAGTAATAGTTATTTTCATGATATAGCTTTTTGATTTCAAAACACAGAGCTAAAAGAGTTTGACACGGAGTTTCACCGAGATTATAAATTCTTCAACTCTTCTGTAAAAAATATATCTATTGCTGCTGCGGCTTCGGCCTCGTCTTCTCCTTCTACTATAATAGTAATAGCGTCACCACCTTTTAATGCCAGTGACAGTATATTAAGCATGCTGTTCAGCTTAACTGTTTTATCGCCTTTTGAGAGGCTGGCCGTGCTTTTATACTTTTTTGCAAGCCGTATTAAATTGGTAGCAGGCCGTGCGTGCAAGCCCTCTGCCGCAGCTATTAAATAGTCTTTTGTTATCATTGTTTTGTTACCTGTTGTAAATAGTTAATTATATCCTGCGAACTGCTCATTGCCATCACATCCGCACAAATTTGCCTGGCAGTTGCCATGGATGCATTGTTAATAATGTTTTTGACATACGGAATAGCTGATGCGCTCATGGAAAAATCGGTTAACCCCATACCCAACAGTAATAGTGTTGCACCTGTATCACCTGCCATTTCACCACACATACCTGTGTGAATCTTATGTTTATTGCCCTGGTCAATTACATTTTGAATTAGGCGAAGCACACCGGGGTTGAAGGGATCGTATAAATGTTTAACCTGCTCACTCATCCGGTCAACTGCAAGCGTATATTGGCAAAGATCGTTGGTGCCAATACTAAAAAAGTCAACCTCTTTTGCAAGTATGTCGGCGGTAACGGCGGCAGAAGGTATTTCGATCATAATACCCACCTGTATGTTTGTGTTAAAAGCAACCTGCTGGGTTGATAATTCCTGTTTTGCTTCCTCCAGCGCCTGTTTAGCCTGTCGAAGCTCCTGCACATTACTTATCATGGGAAACATAATTGCAAGGTCGCCAAATACACTTGCCCTTAATATGGCTTTTAACTGTGCGGCAAAAATATCTTTCCTGTCGAGGCAAATACGAATGGCCCTGTACCCAAGAAATGGGTTTTGCTCTGCCGGCAGGTTAAAATAGGGCAGGTGCTTGTCCCCGCCAATATCAAGCGTTCTTACAATAACGGGTTTGCCGTTTGCTTTTAGTGCAACATTTTTATAAAATTCAAATTGTTCATCTTCGGTGGGCAGTGCGTCCCGCCCCATAAAAAGTAACTCTGTGCGTAACAAACCGCTACCTTCAGCACCATAGTTCAAAGAATCTTCCATATCTGCCGCATTGGCGATATTTGCAAACAGGTTTATTGCAACTTCATCCCTGGTTATTGCTTTTACGTTCTTTAATTTTTTTAGCAGGGCAGCTTTTTCAGCAAGTTCTTTTTTCTTTTGCGTATATGTTGCAACCTCACCCGCGGATGGGTTTACTATTATTGTCCCATCCAACCCATCAACAATCACAATATCGTCATTTTGTATTACGGTTAGTTCGCTGCCACAGCCTACAACTGCTGCAATATCTTTAGCCCTCGCAATAATGGCTGCATGAGATGTTTTGCCGCCTGCCTGTGTCGCAAAGCCGCAAACACGGGTAATATCCATAGTAACCGTATCAGTAGGGGCTATATCTTTAGCTATGATGATGGTATTTTCGGGGATGATTTGTTTTGATGAAAATGATTTGTTGATGTGCTTTAGTATCCTGTCGCCTGCATCCTGCACATCAGCAGCACGGGCGCTAAAGTACTCATCTTTCATGGTACTGAATATTTCAACAGCTCCGTCAATCACTTCTATAACGGCATCGTTTGCATTCTTCTTTTCAGCAGCTATTTTTTCAATAACATCGTCTTTTATTTGTTCATCCTGCAACAGTTCTATTTGTGTTTCCAAAATTTCAGCAGCGCTTTCATCGCCGGCCGCTAACAGGTTGTGCTTAATAACTTCCACTTCATCAACTGATGATTGTACAGCCTTTTTAAATTTGGCTATTTCGCTTTGTATCTCGTCCTCATCACGCAAGGCTGCGCCGGTAACTTCGGCCACCTGTTTTTTTATAACAAGTGCCCTGCCTATTGCTATGCCCGGTGATGCGCCTATGCCTTTAATTATAGCCATTGTTTAATTATGCAAAAACATGTGTTATACTGCCAATAAAACCTAATGCCAGCAAGCCTAATAACAACCATGTTGTTTTTATTTGCTTTTTTACAAAGTAAAATACCAAAAATGTTAACCCAAGCGGTATAAGGTTTGGCACTATTTGGTCTAACACACTTTGCAGTGCAACGGGTTTTTGTGAACCGCCAATTTGCAAAGGTGTGCCAACGGAAATTAAGGTTGCCGTCATAGCGCCTATAACCATTAAACCCAGGATGGACGAGCCTGCCGTAAGCCTGTCCATAACATTTGTTTTGGCAAGGTTCTGTAAAAACTTTGTACCGGTGTTGTAACCTGTAAACGCCAGCCTGTAACGCACAATAAGATGCGGCACATTAAATATAAGCAGGAATAGAACCGGCCCGAGTATACTGCCCTGTATAGCCAGCGATGTGCCAACACCTGCAGCTATAACTTTAAATGTACCCCAAAATAGGGAGTCGAATACACCGGCCAGCGGCCCCATTAAGCCCAGTTTTACCGAGTTGATGCTTTCTTCATCAAAATCCGCGGTGGTTGCGTTTTGTTCTTCCATAGCGGCTATAATGCCGATGATAAGTGTAGACCCATAAGGGCTTGTATTGAAAAACTGTAAATGCCTTTTCAGCGCTACGCTCATACGCTCCTTAGTACCGTAAAATTTTTTAAGCACTGGTATTATTGCAAATGCAAACCCGCTGTTTTGCCAGGTTTCAAAATTAAAGTTTGCTTCTAAAAACATAGAACGCCAAAACAGGCTTCGGATAATGCTGTTGGGCAGTTGAGCAGCAAGTTTCGGGGCTTCTTCCTCTTCCATCGCAAAATCATCATCGTCATTGTTTGCTGGTGCGGGTTTGTGTGTTATGCCGGTAATAATAAGCGCGGTTATTACACCCAGGCCACCAATGGCAATTACAGGCAGCTTTAAATATGCAGTAAGTATAAAACCAAGAAAAAAATAAGGAGCCACTTTTTTATTGAACATAAGGTTTAGCAATAACGCAAAACCAAGTGCAGGCAACATGTGGCCGGCTACTATAAGGCCATCCTGCACCCAGGGCGGCAGCTTTTTAAGCGCCGCTGTTACAACATCTGCCCCAAGCAGTAATGTTAAAAATGTAACCAGCCCCATAAGCAGCGGCTTTAAAAGCCCCGAAAATATATGCAGCCGTTGTATATTTTTATAATCGCCATTTTCGGCAAGCTGTACAAATTTTTTATTAAACACTGAACGAAAAACAAACAACCCGCTGATAATCATTTGTGCTGACATGGCTATTGGCAACGCAAGTGCAAGCGCTGCATCATTGTTCCTGCCCGAGATGATAACAAAAGCCGTGCTTAATACACCACTTGTAATAACATCTGGCGGTATAGCTGCCCCTACTTTTATGTTGCCCATAAAAACAAGCTCAAGCGCGGCGCCAATTTTAATGCCTTGTTCAAGGTTGCCTAACACTAAACCCACTAATGGTGCCAGTACAATAGGCCTGCTAAGCAGCGAGGTACCTAAAAAATCTTCTGAATGGCCAAACATAGCTATCAGCGCAATAAGTATGAATGATATCAGCACGTTGGTTGCGGGGTTTTGTTATTTTAGGTTTTGAGTTCTGTTGTTTTTAATTTTATGTTTTGTGTTCGTTACCTGGTTTTAAACCTTGAAGGTTTGTACACAACTTCAAACTATCCCAAAGGGATCCCTACGGAACAAACCTTAAATTATAAACTGTTCTCCACAGCTTGCCTGCTATCTGTTGGTACCTGCCTTATCTCCAGCTCAATACCTTTTGCCAGCATATCTTTAATAACGGGTATGTCCGCATCTGTTATAGCCACAGCTTTTGATATAAGCCTTGAGCCTTCTTTACTGCGTACGCCGCCAAAATTTATGCTTTTTATTTCGCTCACGCTACCGGCTAAAGCGGCAGCATCTTTTATACTATTTACAATAACCAGCACCTTCATTTTAGCGCTTCTTTCGTCGTTTAAAAAGGTAGCAGCATCTGCAATAGTTTTTATAAGCAGCTTTGCATTGGCCGGCTTGGCAAGGTTCAGCGTCATTTTTTGAAATTCATCTTTCGCAACCTTGTCGTTAGCAACCAGCAGGCAGTCTGCGCCTAACGCAGGTACCCATGTAAAAGCTACCTGGCCATGTACAAGCCTGTCGTCTATTCTTGTAAGTTTAATCATCTGTATCTTTTGTATTATTTTCGGCCATCAATTTATTTACATATACCATTTGCTGTTTGGCATTGTTAATGGCATCTTCAATTACTTCGGCAATGGGCGTATCGGTATCTGCCATTAACACCTCAATAAGCAAGGCAAGGTTAAAGCCTGAGATGATATGCACATTTCTGTCTTGTGTAAAACGCATTACCTGGTTGGTTATGCTGCCGCCCAGCAGGTCAGTAAAGGCTACCAGCTCATCATCTGCACCAATTTTTTTTAGTATCTCTGCCAGTTCATCTTCAATGCCTTTGTTTTCATTTACATAAGCTTCAATCAAAAAAACATTTTCTGTTTGGCCGATGATAATATCCAGCGAAGATTTAACCCCTTTTGCAAAATGGCCATGTGTGGCAATAATAAATTTACGTGTAATGGCTTGTTCCATAGCAACCGTTAGTAATGGCAATGTTTAAAATTGCTTTTAATTGTTCGGCCAAAGTAATTATTAATTGCAATATAACAGTAAAATGTTTAGAAATTATCTAATCATCAATCGCCCGCAAATATGTGTTATATCACAAGTTGCATATTTTATTATCTTTCCGCTTAAACTAATGCTTCATGATGTGTTTACGTAAGCTTGCCTTAGTTAAAGCCTGCGCAGTTGTATTGGTATTCTTAATTACCGGCGCAAAGGCCCAAACTGCTACGGTTTTTGACAGCACACTGCAACAAATACAGTTAGCCAAAGCCGATACAACAAAACTGCGGCTAATATTGAACGCAAATAATAAGTTTGATGAAGTATCACCAAGGCTGGCGTTAAAGCTCGATAGCCTTATGGTTACAACTGCGCAGGCATTGAAAAGGGATAGTGTTATAATTCAGGCGTATATAATAACGGGCAGGGATTATAGCGACCTTAGCGATTTTACCAATGCACTTAAAAATTATTTTAGCGCGCTTGACCTTGCAGAAAAAACGAACAATTATGAAAAACAGGCGCTGGCTTACGACCAAATATCATGGATATATAAAACTACCGGCGAGGTGAACAAGTCACCGGCCGATCTTGATAAAGCTACTGAATATATTGAAAAAGGCCTTGATGTTACCCGTAATCATAACTTGCCGGCAATGGAAGCAAGCCTGTTAGGTGACCTTGCTGTTGAATACGATATAAAGAAAATGCACGCTAAGGCAATTGAAACCTTTAAACTGGCTTTAAGCAGGGTTATTGCGATTGGAAATCCAGCCCGCATATTAACGATTTATATGAATATGGGTATATCGTATAAAAACAGTAAGGAATTCGATAGATCTCTTGACTCTTATAAAAGGGCAATGCACCTTGCTGATTCTTTGGGATCAAGCGTACACAAAATGTACCTGCTTGATAATATGGCGAACCTGTATAATGTAATGGGGCAGTTGCAGCTAAGTGAGACAACAGGGCTCGATGCAGTAAACCGCTCGTTTACTTACTCAAATCTGCCAATACGTGTTGACATGTATGAAATGCTGAAGAATGTGTATGCAAAGGAGGGTAAATATAAAGACGCGCTTGATTATTCAGAAAAGCTGATGCAATTGAAAGACAGTGTGCTGAACAAAGATAAAAGCGCACAGCTAAAGGACATGCAGGAGAAATATGAAACAGATATTAAAAGTAAGCTGATTGCAGCACAGCAGTCGCAAATTACCAGCGAACACAAACTGAATATTTTTTTAGGCATAAGCGGGATTTGCTTTTTGCTTATTGCCGGGTTTATTTATTATAATCTCAATAAAACAGCAAGGCTTAACCGCACTATAGTAAAACAGCGTGATGAACTTGGCAGGCAAAGCGAAAGGCTTGGCGTAATGATGAAGGAACTGCACCACAGGGTAAAGAATAACCTGCAAATTGTAAGCAGCCTGTTAAACCTGCAATCGCTTAAGCTTACTGATGACACTGCTATTAGTGCCGTGCAGGAAAGCAAGCAGCGTGTACAGGCTATGTCGCTTATACACCAGCGCCTGTATAAAACAGAGGATATTACGCGCATTAACATGAAGGATTATATTAGGGAGCTGGCTGAGTTTTTAGCAACATCGTACGGCTACAGACCCGATAATTTTAGGCTGGATATAAAAGTAGACGGGGAGTGGGCTGACATTGATAAGGCGTTGCCGCTGGGGCTTATTTTAAACGAGCTTATTACCAATGCATTTAAATATGCATACGATGGTATAGAAAATGCCAGCCTGTATATAAGCCTTGCCCACCAGGATAATAACCTTACATTAACCGTAAAAGACAACGGTAAGGGCATAGATGCCACACGCTGGAACAGTAAACAAAACTCATCATTTGGCAAGCAACTTATAAAGGCGTTGTGCAGCCAGTTACGTGCCAAAGAAACCCTAGATACTACAAGCGGTACCAGCTTCACATTTACCATGCCTGCGGCTGCGTAAGAAGCCGGAGTTCCCGCCCGCGCCACCCGCGTTGGTGGGTTGTATTTTTGGGTTAGAAAGCAATGGAATGCAGATTTTTAAGGATTTACAGGATTTATGGTGATGGCAACATATGTGTCGTCCTGAAAAAAGTTGACACTTTTTACGGCTAATCCTAGCCTGGGTTGACAAATTTAGATTAATCCTGAATACGCTTTACATTTGAATGACAGGAT
>Ga0265327_10000285_pt1 | contig 99746 bp, 85 predicted proteins | sample 41621metaG_FD_202089 | JGI IMG/M metagenome (GOLD analysis project Ga0265327, IMG submission 202089) | Rhizosphere microbial communities from Carex aquatilis grown in University of Washington, Seatle, WA, United States - 4-16-21 metaG | ecosystem: Host-associated > Plants > Roots > Rhizosphere...
AAGTAGAAAGTTGTGGCTAGACCCTGTCTAGTCACGACTGGATTTCCAATCCCCTGATTGGGGAGTGGGTTTTTGCTTCAAATGCATATAAATTACTCCGCCATCGGGGGATGGCAAATCCACCAGTACTTAGACAGGGTCTAAGAACAACTTTTTACTGTTGGGTTAATGTAAAAGCATAGAAACTGCCTATTTACCTTGGGGGAGCTTACTTTTCAAAAAGCCATTTGTCACATCTGACTATCAAGACGTTATGAGCGAAAATTGACTGTTTTCGATTTTCCCCGGACAACAGTGATATAATCCCAACAATTCCAGCAAATATGGCGTCAAAAGGAGCCAAATTGCAGGGCCTTGATGCCGTTAATTTCGAATGGCTGTGGTATCCTGGCACTATCTTTTTCCCATGTTTACAAAACGACTAAATATGGAAAAGGAACCAGAGAACGATCCCGAAATAAATAAGCAGGAGGCGAATGGACCGGACGAATCGGGCAAAAAGAAAGGAATTCATAATAATGCGCTGTTTGCTGCCAGTATGGGACGGGCGGCTACCGCTCCCGTTGATCCGCATGATACCAGTGGATTGGCACAAACCGGCACCAATACGAGTTATGAAGGGGCCATTGCCAGTGGCGGAGGCGGTTCTGCAGGATCCGGGTTCACTTCTGGACAATCCGGAGTGGAAACCTCTATTTCCAGCACCTCAGACTATGGACAAACCATCATGGGCAAAACCATGAATGCGTCTGATAAACAGGCAGATGAGTCTATTGATGAAATAAATGAGCAGCGATCAAATGATATGCATTAATTTTTCAGGTAGATAACTATGGCCATGACCACGAATATCCCTATTCGTACGAGCCTTCCTTCTTTATAAAACCTTTCTGGTATTAATGCCAGAAAGGTTTTTTTATACCCGTCTATGCAAGTGGGCTAATCGGATAACCTTACTTTTGCAGACTATCTCTCAATTTTTATATGGACGATCTTAAGGTAGCCCTCAAGCAACAAATAATTGATTCCCTCAACCTGCAAGGCATGAAACCGGAGGATATTGATGATAATGCCCCCTTGTTCGGCGAAGGATTGGGATTGGATTCGATTGATTCGTTGGAGCTGATGGTGCTCCTCGAAAGAACTTATGGCATAAAAATTGAAGATGCCAGGGAGGGTCGGAAAGTACTCACCTCGGTTCAGACCATGGCGGACTATATTCAGGCCAACAAGCAAAACGCTTAGCCGGGGCATTTATTCATCCAAAATTTCTCTTTCGGCAGTATGTCCGCAGCTCCCGATAAGATAGTAGTTACGGCGCGCGGCATTATCAGTTCGCTCGGTATCGGTCACGAGGCGCATATAGCGGCCATTCGTGCCGAAGAAAGTGGATTGCGATATCCCGAGATCCTGAGTACCCGACATGCCCGGGAATTTGTGCTGGGTGAAGTCCGTATGGATAATCCTGGCCTGATGGCCCACCTGGGCATTCCTCCGAATGCGCCAGGATATACTCGGACCACCTTATTGTCAATGTGTGCGATGCAGGACCTGTTGAAGGAGGTGCCTTTAGAGGTTTTAAGGAATGGAAACCTGGCATTGATCAATGCAAATACCGTGGGTGGGATGAGTGTGGTCGAAAATATGTACCTCTCTTTTCTGGAAGAACATACCCCGGAAGAACTTTGTCAATGGCTGGATACTCTTGACTGCGCCGAAAGCACCGAACATATTGCCCGGTTTTTTGGATTGAAACCAGCGATGGCAACCATTAGCACCGCCTGCTCCTCCTCTGCGAACAGTATGATTGTTGGTGCCCGGATGCTGCGACACGGCTTGGCTGATTTTGTAATTGCCGGTGGTGGCGATGCCTTAAGCCGATTCACCCTGAATGGATTTAATTCCCTGAAAAATCTGGATCGGGATCCCTGCAAACCCTTTGATGAGCACCGGAATGGCCTCAACCTCGGTGAAGGTGCTGGTTATGTATTGCTGGAACGGGAAAGCTCGGCACTGGAGCGGGGTGCGAGGATCCTGGCGGTACTGAGTGGTTTCAGCAATCATAATGATGCGTACCACCCTACTGCCCCCTCACCCGATGGATCCGGGGCACTCCGGACGATGAAAGGAGCATTGGAACATGCCGGACTAGCTGCCTCCGAAATTGATTATATCAATGCACATGGAACGGCTACCCTCAATAATGACCTCGCAGAAGGAAAAGCGATTCAGGATTTATGGGAAGGTAGGCCCCCGGCATTTTCATCTACGAAAGCCTTTACCGGCCATACCCTGGCCGCTGCCGGGGTGGTGGAAGCCATACTTTCCATCGGAGCCATGCATTCCGGTTGGATCCTGCCAAACCTGAATAATTCAAGTCCCATGCAAGAGTTAAGCATTCGTGCCACGATTCAGGGAAGCTCCGGGAATTTGAAAAATGTGATGAGTAATTCCTTTGGTTTTGGTGGGAATAATGTTAGTCTGATCTTTTCTAAGCTATGAGACAAGAACTCTTCATCCAATCGGCAGTTGCTATATCTCCCCAATTAAGTTTTGATAGAAATAATTTTTTGAAACCTGCTGTTTATCAGCAAAACGGCAAGTTATTTGCTGTAGATATAGAATACCGGAATTATATTTCTCCGGTAGCCATCCGGAGAATGAGCCGGATCATGCAAATGACGATCAGTACCGCTATGGAAGCCTTGAAAGTGGCCGGGATCTCAAGTCCGGATGCCATTATAACGGGCACAGGTCGGGGAGGTGTTACGGATATGGAACATTTTGTGAAGGATATGATCCGTCTGGATGAGGGGCCAATGAATCCGACTCAATTTATCCAGAGCACGTATAATTCCCCGAATGGCTGGATTGCCATGCAAAGCACGAGCACCGGGTATAATCAGACCTATGTGCATCGCGGAAGTTCGTTTGAATTGGCCTTGCTGGATGCTCAGATGATGATGGCAGAAACTGGAGAACCGTTACATATTCTGGCGGGATGTTTTGATGAATTAACGGAGGAATATTATTTTATCCGGGGGAAACGGGATTATTGGAAAAAGCCGGCGATACCTACGAATGAGCTCTATCAGCATGGGGATACGCCGGGAACGATTGCAGGAGAAGGGACAGCGTTTTTTGTGTTAAGCAATCGACCTGGAAATGCCGTTGCAAAGATTGTCGATCTGCGAATTCTATATAATGCCAAGGAGCAGAATCTCCATGCCTTGATAAAGAATACGTTAGATGAAGCAGGTTTAGCGCCGGAAGCCATTTCTTTGGTATTGATAGGCGATAATGGCGATAGTCGGCAACGTGCATATTATCAAGACCTTACAACCCTATTCCCGGAGGATGTATTAGGACGATTTAAGCATTTATCGGGGGAATTTGATACGGCGATGGGTTTTGCGGTATGGTTGGCGGAACATATTATTCGAACGGGCATAGTTCCCGAAGAGTGCCAAAATAACAGGAAAACGGAATCAGACATCAGGCATATTTTGATTCTGAACCACTATATTTTGGGTACTGCAAGCATTTTGCTGATGAGCCGCAGCTAGGGCTTTTAGCATTGCTTTAACAATACGGTTACTACTTAATGAATAAACTTAATCACTTTGTAAACGAATGGGAATCATAGATATTTTATTTAGATTTTATTTATAAGATATGCAAATACCGTTTAAAAACGGTAAAAAGGCTGGAAATGTCAGATTAATTTTGCTTCGCAAATCATTAAAAACGCAAAAATCAAAATTATGAAATCATTCATTTTACTAGCCGCAACAGCGATTTTTTCTATGACAATTTTGTCATGTAATCGTGCTTCCGTTTCTCAACCTGGTACTGACGCAACCATGGTAACTGTTCCTAATACGTCGGTTACCCATAGCAATTTGCGTCTAGCTGGTTCTGACTATTCTCAACCTATTTCGATTGAAACAGGCAATAAAATGATTTCGAGCTATCTGCAATCGGTAAATTATCCCTATCAGGATTCCGCGATCCGCTCTTTATCCTTTGATGCTGATACTTTAAGGGCTTATTTATCAAATCCGAGCATTACTACTATGAAGTTTTACTTTGCTCATCAGATGACCTATATCGCTGATGGAAGCAATTTTGGAAAGTATAGCGGTATGCGTCCCGGAACCCTCACAATCATTGCAGTAGGTGTAAATGATGCAGGTGCTGTGGTTCGGAATAGCACAAATGGAGTGTACGAGCATGCTTTACCTTGCCCGAATAATTGCGGTCTTGACGTAGATGCATTTCTACATTAATAAAGGAATTGCTGCATAGAAGCGCTATATAATTGAAATTCAAGCTTAACTTGCGCTTTTCATAGAAGGGATGCCCCAGTTTTTACCATACATTTCTCTTCTGATCCTTGCTGCACTGATAAGTCTGTATAGGTGGCCGATATTGAGTAAGGCAGACCGTTGGGTCTGCCTTCTTCTTTGCGCTACGCTGTTACAGGAAAGCCTGGCGGAATATTGCAAACTCGAATTCAAAAACAATTTTATTACGTATCATGTCTATACTCCTATTGAGTTGTTTATCATTGTATTATATTTCGACCAAAGTATGCGTTTTAAGCGACCATACTTGGTTGGAGTTTCAATAGGGGTCTTAGGCATTATTTTAAGTATCATTAATACTGTTTATTTTCAGCCAATTCACACCTTCAACTCTTACTTTTTACTGTTTGAAGGTTGTGTAGTGGTTTCATTGTGTTTACTTTCCTTTTACAAGTTGCTGATCCGGGAAGACATTGTAACAAAACGAATGTCAAATTTTTGGCTAACCATGTGCTTTCTTTTTTATTGGAGTCTGACGTATGTAAATCTTGGTTTATTTACAGTACAATTAGGTCGCGATGATATGTTAGCAAAAATTTTCAACTGGACTTTATATTTAGCGAATCTCTTATTTTATGTAGGCATGGCACTCGTCTTTTTAAGATATAAAAAATTAATTCCTTCCGGTGAGTGATAATTATCTTTTGGTAATTTTTATTGCAGGCACAGTAATCATGCTTGTTTTTGCCGTGATGATGACGGTATTTCTCATCATTCATAAGCAACGGCAAAACCGATCCAAATTAGAAAAGCAGCAATTGGAATTTACCTATAATAGTGCTTTGCTGAAAACAAAAATCGAAATGCAGGAACAGGCACTCGATTTTGTTTCCCAGGAAATTCACGATAATGTGGGCCAGGTCCTTTCCTTCAGTTGTATGCAATTATCAAATCTTAAAGGATTTGTGGAAGATGCAGGAGCGAAAGCCATGCTGTCGGATAATCTGGACCGGATCCGGCAAACCGTTAAGGAGCTGCGCTTGCTGAGTCATAGCCTGAATACTACCCTGATCGAAAAAAGAGATCTGGAAGAGGCCATAGAAGCCGAACTTAACCGAATACAAGCGTTTAGTCCGATCAAATGCAAGTTGGAAATCATTGGCCCATCTCAGGATCTGAATCCGGAATTACGCTTACTGATCTTTCGTATCATTCAGGAAGCATTACAAAACGTGGTGAAACACGCAGAAGCATCCAGCGTAATTATTATGTTAACTTATGACCCAAAAGCAATGGAACTTTGTATCATTGATGATGGGAAAGGCATCAGTAGTAGCAAGCTAAAAGATATATCTTCCATGGGAATGATCAATATGCATCAACGGGCCACTTTATTGAATGGAAACCTTCAGGTGGTATCCGACGGAAATAAAGGAACTTCAGTAATATTAAACATCCCAATTAACTAACTTGCTGTATGCGTGTCCGGAAAGGTCTTATCAGGGTAGCGCTTGCTGACGATCATACCATGTTCAGAAAGGGCATTGTTGAGTTATTACGGACCGCAAACAAATTTGAAATCGTCGCAGAAGCAGGCAATGGTCAGGAATTGATTGACCAGATCATGGCTTTGGATGAACCCCCGGAGGTATGCCTTCTGGATGTGAATATGCCTGTACTCGATGGCTACAAGACCCTGGCAAAGCTGAAATTCGAATTCCCCAGGATCAAGTTCCTCACCCTTTCCATGTACGACCATGAATTCGCCATTATTAAAATGCTCCGGAATGGCGCCAATGGTTACCTGCTCAAAGAAGACGATCCCGAAGAATTAAAGCGCGCTATCGAATACATCGTAGACCATGATTTCTATCATTCCGAACTGACAACCGCCCATCTGCAGGCTATGCGCAGCGGCTCTGAAGAATATAAGCCGATCAAGCTGAATGAAAATGAGCAGACCTTCCTGGAACTCTGCTGCACCGAAATGGTGTACAAGGAAATCGCCCGCCAGATGGGACTCTCCGTCCGGACAGTAGAAGGCTACCGCGATGATCTGTTCGCGAAACTTGGGGTTAATACCCGCACGGGTTTGGTGATCTATGCATTGAAGCACGGCATGGTCAATTTGTAAGCTTATAATCAGGAAGGGGCCCACTATGTACATCTGATGATGGCACATCCGATGATGGTACATCCAATGATGGTACATCCAATGATGGCACATCCGATGATCTTTTCCCGAATTGGAACAGATTCCCTTCGGGGACAAAGTTTGAGTCAACGGAACGGGGCAATTGAATGGGTATACGATCCAGTAAACACCCGCCCAATGGCCTGAATTTTGCTTAGTTTTTAATTATCCCAGAAATTCACATTCATGAGAATCTCCAATTGCATTCAATTATCATTGATCCCAGTAATTCTCCTGGTCTTTCTCTTCCCTTCCTGCCGACCGGAAGAAAAGCCCTGTGATACGGCCCTACAAGACAGTCTGAATGTCCGGGAATTGCGTCTTAAAGAACGGGAAATCGCCCTGCAGGAACGGGAATTGGCTTTTGAAGAACGGCAACGAAATAGTGGGGGGCAATCGGGAACACCTGCGAATGCCGCAGATCATATGGGTCCCAAGCGCCTGGACGATGATCCGGCTTTGTTACGGTCCAAATCTGGTTCCGGTTTACGAGCTGAAGATGAACATAAAGCCGCCTATAAAAAGCCGGTCCTGGATTTTCCGGGTCAGTTTCCGGAAAGCTCTGAACGGGCTCTCGAAATCAGGGATGTGGAACACCAGACCAGTTGGGGTATGAAGATCATGCTCAATGAGATCTATGCCCGACATGGCTTCCTATTCCGGGATCCCGATCTGCGGAAGCACTTTGCCAGGGAGAGCTGGTACAAAGGCTCGCAAAAGAATCTGTCTGCCATACACCTTACTGCCCTGGAGCAACAGAATATCGCATTTATCAATTCCCAATCGCCCCACGCGAAATAATCCTGAAATTCGAGTCGGAAAGGGTCCATTATTTCAGAATGGGTGGAATTAATTTCCAGCACATTCGAAATACTATTTAATTAGATACTGTAAAATAAGCTTCACAAAAACTACCTTTAGCGTTCAAATTGACATCATATGGAAGCTACGATTGCTCATGAACTGGAAGCCCGTAAGGAAACCGATTTTCTGCCAATTAATGGGACGGACCATTTGGAATTATATGTAGGAAATGCCAAGCAGGCGGCTCATTATTACAAGACCGCATTTGGATTTCAGACTAAGGCCTATGCTGGTCCGGAAACAGGTGTCAGGGACCGGGTCAGTTATGTATTGCAGCAGGGAAAAATTCGCCTGGTGCTGACGACTCCTTTGAAGAGTGATTCCCCCATTTCCGAACATATCCGCAAACATGGTGATGGCGTGAAGATTCTGGCGCTTTGGGTAGACGATGCCACCCTTTCCTATACAGAGACTACACGCCGGGGTGGCAAACCTTATATGGAGCCAACCGTATTGGAAGATGCCGATGGAAAAGTAGTGATCAGTGGTATTTATACCTATGGCGAAACCATTCACCTGTTCATAGAGCGCAAGGACTATAAAGGGGCCTTCCTTCCTGGCTACAAGGCCATGAATTCTGCCTACAATCCGGCTGAAACCGGACTGCTTTATGTGGATCATTGTGTCGGTAATGTAGGCTGGAACCGCATGAATGAAACGGTAAAATGGTATGAGGATGTGATGGGCTTTACCAATATCCTGAGCTTTGATGATAAGCAGATCAATACCGAATACAGCGCATTGATGAGCAAGGTGATGAGCAATGGGAATGGCTATGTGAAATTCCCGATCAATGAACCGGCAGAAGGAAAGAAGAAAAGCCAGATCGAGGAATACCTGGATTTCTATGAAGGGGAAGGGGTGCAGCATATTGCGGTTGCCACTGCCGATATTATTTCAACGGTCAAGCAATTGATCAGCCGGGGGGTTGAATTCCTGGATACGCCCAATTCCTACTACGATGATCTATTAAGCCGCGTAGGTACCATCGATGAAGAAGTAGCCCAATTAAGGGAGCTCAAAATCCTGGTCGACCGGGATGAGGAGGGCTATCTGCTCCAGATCTTTACGAAGCCTGTAGAAGATCGACCGACCCTATTTTTTGAGATCATCCAGCGGAAAGGAGCCCAAAGTTTTGGTGCGGGCAACTTCAAAGCTTTATTCGAAAGCATCGAAAGGGAGCAAGCCGCCAGGGGTAATCTGTAGGCTTTAGAATAGCTAATTCCTTAAGATTCCGGCTGGGTATTTCACTATAGTTCCTTCACGATAGGTACTTTACTATAGGTACTTCTGCATGTGTACTTCGCCACGTGTGCTGCCCCATGGGTACTTCACCTCATCTTGCTCATACCAATACATTCGGGGATGACAAGATCGGGAAGGTGAATATCAAAAAGCCTGAGGCGATTTATACTCCATGCCCGATGAAGACAGTAGGCAGGGAGTTGACCACAGCATGAGGATGGCATGGCAGTAAGTGTAAGGCTATGCCATTCCAGCCTTTCAAAACACTCATTTTAGCCTATAAACTATTTAGTGCATTCATGTTTGAAACCCGCCTTTTGAAGAATGACTTGCTTCTCATTACAGAAAATTCACCGCTGGAATTCCCCGATATTCTAACATAATGCGGTCATTTTCCGTCTTATTCCTTATAGGGCTTTCAGCTATATTCAGTTAAGACTTTAAATAATTCCCTGCAAGCATTATATTGCAGTGAATTATTTTGGGGAAGTCCTAACAACATTCATTATTTATCCGTCTAACAGTATAACATACCATTCGAACTATTATTGAACATCATGAGAAAGCTTTTACTTTTTTGCTTCTTACTAATTGGGGGCTTTAGCGCCGGAGCACAGTGCGTCGCTTCATTTTCGTACGCTGCAGCCCCTACCGGCAATAGTCTTTTGAATGTTGCTTTTACGAATAATTCCAATTACGGACTTCCATTCAGCGGGCAGCTAAAAACGTATTTTATTTATTATGGGGACGGGAATACCAATGCCGGAACAACCTCGTCAATCGCACCCCATAACTATCCGTCTCCCGGTACTTATCTGGTTCGTTTCCTCATCTATAGCATTGACTCTGCGACCAGTTCCCAGATCTGCAAGGACAGTACTGCCGGTTATGTTACCATTGGCTACAATGCCTGTGGTTCCATCATCGGGATTAGCGGTACCGGTGCTAACAGGAATTTTACGAGTGTCGTTCCAGGTAGCAGCACAGGCGTGACTTATGCCTGGAGCTTCGGCGACGGCGGCACATCTACCAGCCAGAACCCAAGCCATACCTACACAACCGGTGGCTATTATACCATCACTCTGGTAACAACCGTCGGATCCTGCGTTTATACCAATACCATTGGCACCTATATCAGCATCCCGCCTCCAGCACTGGTTTGCGGTACGCTTCATGCAACGTTCACCAGCAGTGTTGCTTATAACGTTGCAACCTTTACCAATACTTCAACCACTATTGCCAGCAGTCAATATTATAGTGTGGCCACCTGGGATTATGGAGATGGTGGTACTGCTGCAGGCTTTTCTCCCCCACCCCATACCTATTCTGCCCCTGGAATTTATACGGTTAAGTTGCGTATGCAATGGCGCGACAGTACACTTACTACCAGCTGTAAAGATTCTATCACCCATTCTGTTACGATCACTTCCGTACCGGTTCCTTCCAACCTCATCTCCGGATCCGTAATTTATGATACGACCCTGGGAACTAATTATTTCCAGATCTGGCTCATTCAGTTTGATTCTGCCTCCAATAGCCTGATCGCTATCGATTCGCAGATCACCGCCAGCATCTCCATCCCTTATTATGCCTTCAGCAATTATCCAGCAGGTCAGTACCGGATAAAAGCCGCAGTATATCTCGGTTCTACCAGTGGGAATGGCATGGTTCCGACCTACCATGATTCCAGCGCTTATTGGGGAACTGCATCCGTGATCAATCACCATGGTGCCGCAACACTCAATCAGAATGTGTACATGCGCTCCGGTACTGTAGGTGCCGGTCCTGGATTTATTGGCGGGAATGTTAGCCTGGGTGCTAACAAAGGCACTAGTTCCGGAGTAAGCAATCAACTGGTATTCCTGAGAAATGCAACGACCAAAATTGTCCGGATCACTTACACCGACAGTAATGGCAACTATTCCTTCAGCAATTTAGCACTAGGTGCGTACAGTATTTATCCCGAGCTGATCAATTATTCAACGATTCCGGTTACACCAATTGTATTGACTACTGCAAATCCAACTTCCGCAGCCGTTAACTTCAATAAGGATGATGCAAAACGCAGTATTGCCCCAAGAGGTACCACCGGAGTTCCAGGTTGCAATTGTGACGATCAGGTGCTGGTTTATCCGAATCCTGCCCATACCAGTGTTACCATTTCCTGGAATGGCCATCTGGACGTCAGCAATCAGTTTGTCATTACCACCATTACTGGTAACGTAGTTGCCACTAGTCCTGTTATTAAGGGGACTCAAGGCTCCATTAAAATGGATATTGGGAACCTGGCTCATGGACTCTATTTCATACATGGCACCAATGCCCTCAGCAGCAATTTGAGCAAGCTGATCGTTCAATAATTGAATTTACTTTTTTCCGGAACCGGTAATGATGTGTCAAAGCATGATTACCGGTTCTTCTTTTATAAAAACATTGGCCATTGTAATAATTATCTTTGCGTTACTCCTGAACATTACTGTATAATATGGCTCGATACCTGATTCTATTTTTATTCCTAACCCGTACAATATCTGTAGCTTCCGCTCAGGATGATATTACAACCCTGAAAAATTTCCAGTTTTCCTTTAACCGGGTTTCACAGGCCTATGCCCGCTATAATGACACCTTGAAAAAGGCGTTTGAGGCGAAGAAGATTCCCTATCCGGCACACAATGTCTTTATTCGTTTTTTCAAGGCGCATAATGAAGCGGAAGTATGGGCCAGGGCCTCCGATACGGGACAATATAAACTGGTGAAATCCTACCGCATGTGTGCCCTTTCGGGCAGCCTAGGGCCGAAACGTTGGGAAGGTGACCGGCAGGTACCGGAAGGCTTTTATTTCATCGATGATTTTAATCCAAAATCCGATTTTTATTTATCCCTGCTATTGAACTATCCGAATTATACGGATTTGGTCCGGGGCGATAAGGATAAGCCGGGCGGGGATATTTATATCCATGGGGGTTGCGTAACGGTTGGATGTCTGCCCATGACGGACCCGGTGATCATGGAATTGTATACGCTTTGTCTGAGCACCCGCCTTGCCGGTGAGTCTTATATTCCAGTGCATATTTACCCGATTCGTTTTGATAAGGTGGGTCTGGATTTTCTCGGTCGCGAATATGGTAAGGATACGACCAAGCAACGTTTCTGGGTGAACCTGAAAAGCGAATACGATTTCTTTGAAAAACATCGGAAGCTTACGCCTGTAATGTACACGCCTGATGGGCGGTATGTGTTTTAGGTTCTGAGTTTGTTTTGTGCAATTGGTCTCAAACCCGTTTTGAAAATGTAAAAGCCATTCTGAGACCCCATCCAGGAATAGCTGGCTTTTCCATTATCAGCCGCTATGCTATCCGTTACGGTGCGCTCCAATGGTGAAGTACATTCCTTTTTCAAAGCCTGTAATTCCACTCCGCAATCGGGGTAGTCGTGACTAGACTGGGCTGCGCAAAAGGCCTGGGCATTAGATGTAACATTTCAATCCCCGGCCTAAAGGCGCGGTGCAACTACTTGCTAAAATCGTGGGCACATTTACACACTTTAAATTGCCACAGAATATTCCCTGGCCTAAAGGCGCTGGGCAACTGTAGTGACTGACGAAGCAATCTCACTCTTTACGTACAGAGCTTCCAAATGTAGTTTCCCCAAGCCTTTAGGGTTCCCCCGAGGCTATTGAGCGAAGGAAGACCGGGGATTAGAAATTTCGTTCTTGCTTGTATATCAAGAAGCAGCAGCGCGAAGCACACTTCGCCCAACAGCCGGTTACCTGATATTGGATACCTGATACCAAACACCTGATACCTGAAAATCAACGCTTGATACTACAACCGATCGATTTAGTTTCAGCGACGTTTGGCGTTACCCCTCGCATCATCGCCCGGATCGCCTGCAACAGGTAAAGTTGCTGACTCTTGGCAGGTTCTGCAGGATTATCCTCCATAGCTCCTTTATAAACCAGGGTGCCTTTATCGTCAAAAAGAAATACTTCTGGGGTACGTGTAGCTCCAAAGAAATTGGCCATCTGGCTACCATCATCCTTGAGATACGGATAGAGGTAATGCTGACTCACGCCATACTTCATCATTTCCTCAAATGAATCATCGCCATTACGCTGACCTTCATTTGAATTAAAGATCACCGCTCCAATGCCCTGTTCTTTGCAATATTGCAGCACTTCCTGGGTCCGTTTTTGGGCCTTAATCACATACGGACAGGTATTGCAGGAAAACATCACTAACAATCCTTTTTCTGTTTTTGCTTGCATCAAGGAAACACCTTTACTATTGGTAGCCTGGAAAACAGCATCTGCATTCGGAATGGGAGAACCAATAGCCAGGCTCGGTGTTGCCGTTTCAGCAGGTTTCTTTTGCGTTTTCTTGGCATGCGCCTTACCTGCAACATCCTTCTTCTGTGCATTCACGGCACCAGCAAACAACAGGCACATCAGGAAGGGTACTACGAATTGTTTCATCGGATCAATTGGTTTTATAAAAACGAAGTTAGGGATTGGGATTACCTACTTGTCGTGGCTTCGTCAATTTAACAGGAATCCTCAGCCATTCGCTTCGTTGGCAAGCATCCCTTTGGGATGTTGATGGTCATTGGATAGAATACTCAGATTGAGCTCAAAGCCCAGTAGAATGACTTGGGTATTCAAAAATAGCCAAACCATAAAGGCCATCAGTGTTCCTATCGAGCCATAAACCTTATTGTAATGGATCACATTTTTCACCAGGGCAAAGAATATGACGGTAAGCAGCACACATAATACCGTCGCCATAAAAGCACCTACCGAGAAAAACGGGAACCGTTGGGACAAAGAAGGGCCATAGGTGTAAATAGTGCAAATGACCAGGTAGATCATAATCACTATGATCAGGATGGTGAGCACCTTAATGAGTACTATATGCCCAAACCAGGACTGGATATACGAATTAATATAAGCCGTCTGAATGATGAGTGCCGCGATGGTAAGGATGCCTACAAACAGGACGATAGCTGTTAGCTTGAGAGCGGTCCAGCGTCGCTTTAAACCGGAACGTTTGACATAGAGATCCTGTATCCGGTCAAAGGAACGCATCAGTCCCATAATTCCATTACTGGAAAAGAAGAAGGTACTGAGGATACCAAAGGAAAGGATGTCTCTTCGTTCATGGTTCAGGAAATCTACCACAATTGTTCTAAAGCTATTATAAGATCGGTCGTTAGGCGTAATCACCTTCAGAATGGTTAGGATGGAAGCCTCGGCACCTTTGAGGGGGAAATAAGGGATCAGCGAGCAGAAGAACAATAAGGAAGGCGGGATGGCCATGAAAAAATTGTAGGTCACAGCAGCGCCCCTGACATTTAAGCGATGGATCCGGAGGTTGGTAAACAGGGTTTTCCCCACTTCATAGAAGGAATGCCCCCGGAATCCCGGAAGGTAGATCCGGTCAGCCAGGATCATTAAGATCCGGAACAAACGGTTATGATAAATAAGCGTTGAGAGTTTCGTCACCGGGAACTAAGTAAGGCCAGATTGTAGGATAGTAAATCGTTTGATCAACAAATTTATCATCTATTTAACTAACTGTCCATGATTGGTAAGTTGTGCAAAAATGGATTCCAGGGAGGCATTACTTTCACCCTGCAATTCATGAAAGGTACCATCAGCAATGATCTTACCCCCATCAATAAGGACGATACGGTCACTTACTTTTTCCACCACATCCATCATGTGGGAGCAATAAAAGATGGTTTTACCCTGATTTTTTAATTGTTGCAATAGTTCCTTGACCAGGATGACGGCATTGGCATCCAAACCGGAAAGCGGTTCATCAAGAATGACTATTTGCGGATCATGCAGGAGACCGGATGTCAGTAAGACTTTTTGACGCATCCCTTTGGAGAAACTGTCCATACGTTGGTCCAAATGGTCAGCGAGTCCAAAATTGCTAAGCATAGCCAGGCTGCGTTGCTGTATGAGTGCATCCGACATATGATGTAGTTTTCCAATAAAATGAAGATATTCGTTGGGAGTCAACAAATCATAGAGTTCTGCCAATTCTGGTACATAACCGGTGATACTTTTTACAGAAAGAATATTTTCGCGGAGTAACTTGCCGCCAACAGTTATGGTTCCCTCATAATCAGTAATGATACCTGTCAGAATTTTAACCGTTGTACTTTTCCCAGCACCATTGGGGCCAATATAACCAATGATCTGCCCCGAAAAAATGTCCAGATTGATATCACTTAATACGCGCTTGTCGCCATATAATTTCGTTAGATTCCGGATGGTAATAATTGGTTCCATTGCCCTAAAATTACAATGCTCTCCGATGCCGGATCAGGAATTGCTTTGATGGCCTGATTATAATATTGCAGATTCGATTGCCAAACATGTCTTCTAACGATATACCTAAAGAAAAATTCCTGATTAGCAGGCAGCTGGACGGGGCATTTTCAAGCCTTTACCGCACCCTTGGATTCATAGGTCGCTTTTTTAAGGAGGCGATCCGCCCACCTTATGAGTTTAATGAAATTATCCGCCAATGTTATGATGTCGGCTATAAATCGCTTGCCCTGATATGCCTGACTGCATTTATTACCGGTTTGGTATTCACCAAGCAAAGCCGTCCCTCCCTGGCTGAATTTGGCGCAACATCCTGGCTACCTTCCCTGGTGGCCATTGCCATAATTAAGGCCCTGGCCCCACTGGTTACGGCACTGATTTGCGCAGGCAAGGTGGGTTCTAATATCGGGGCAGAATTAGGATCCATGAAAGTTTCGGAGCAAATAGAGGCCATGGAAGTTTCTGCGACCAATCCATTCAAATTCCTGGTGGTAAGCCGTATCCTGGCTACAACGTTTATGATACCGATCCTGGTATTTTTCTTCGGAGGAATCGGACTTTATGGATCTTATGTCGACGTACATATGAATGAGAATACGTCATTTATTCTCTTTTTTGAAGCTGCTTTTGAAAAGATCAGTTTCGCAGACATCTATGTTTCAATTATTAAGGCGGTTGTTTTTGGATTTACGATTGGTACCGTCGGATGTGTGCAGGGTTATAAAGCTTCCCAAGGTACCGTTGGAGTGGGGAGAGCCGCAAATGCTGCGGTGGTCGTTTCGATGTTCCTGATCTTTATTGAGGAGATTATTATTGTTCAGATCGCAAACGCAATACGGGCTATTTAAAGGTGCATATGGAGCAACAGACCAATCCAAATCCTAATGAGCCGGTTATTTCACTGAGGGGTGTCACTAAAACATTTGGGACCAACCAGGTGTTATGCGGGGTGGATCTTGATGTCATGAAGGGCCAGAATGTAGTGGTACTTGGAAGAAGTGGAACGGGTAAATCCGTTTTGATCAAGATTATTTCCGGCATGCTGATGGCCGATTCCGGAACCGTCCGGGTTTTAGGACAGGACATAGCAAGCCTGACGGACCGGCAGCTCAGGGCCTTACGACTTAAGATTGGGTTTTCCTTTCAGAGTAGTGCCCTCTATGATAGCATGACGGTAAAGGAAAACCTGGAATTCCCATTGGTACGGAATAAACGTCACCTGACCCGTAAAGAAATCCGGAGTGCAACCTTAGAAGTTTTGGATGCTGTTGGTTTATCACAGACCCTGAACCAATTACCTTCCGAGTTATCAGGTGGTCAACGTAAACGAATAGGTATTGCGCGAACACTGATCCTTCAACCAGAGATCATGCTTTATGATGAGCCTACGGCCGGATTGGATCCGATTACCAGTACTGAAATCAATGGGCTGATCCGACAGGTACAGGAACAATTTAATACCAGTGCAATTATTATTACGCACGATCTTGCATGCGCTAAGAGTACTGGGGATAAAATTGCAATTTTATTAGATGGGAAGTTTTATCGGCAAGGAACGTTTAATGAAGTATTCAATGACAAAGATGAGCGGATCCAGGGCTTTTATGATTACAATTTTATGCAATAATTTATGAGGTCAAATAAGAATAACAGGGCGGTAGTAGTCGGTATAGTGATTGCCTTAGGATTGGCCATCTTCCTGACCGGGGTATTTACCCTGGGCGGGCAAAAAAAATCCTTTACCTCTACCATAAACCTTAAGGCAGTATTCGATGATGTAAACGGGATTCAGCGTGGAAATAATATCTGGTTTTCCGGTGTTAAAGTAGGTACAATCCGGTCGGTCAATTTTGATTCCAAAGCCCGGGTGATCGTTTCCATGAATGTGGAAGAAAGTGTCCAGCCCTTTATTCACCGCGATTCACATGCCAAAGTGAGCTCCGATGGTTTGATCGGAAACAAGATCATCGTGATTTATGGAGGATCCTCACAACTGCCACCTGTTCAAAGCGGCGATACACTGAGTGTTGAAAATCTATCCACAACGCAGGGGATGATGGACACTCTACAACTCAATAATAAAAACCTGCTTTCCATTACCGGGAACATCAAAACCTTAAGTTCGGATCTGATGGCTGGCAAAGGTACCGCAGGTCGGATACTCACCCAGGAAGACATGGCGAATACCTTACAGGCAACATTGAACAGCCTGAATCAGGCGGCACTAACAGCAAAAGTTCTGACGGCAAATCTTGCAGCTTTTTCTCAACGTTTGCAGACCAAAGGAACGTTTGCTAATGATCTGGTGAGTGATACCGTTATTTTCCGGAGGTTGCGGGCTTCGGTGGATGAGATCCATTCGGTAGCTATCAATGCTAGGGAGGTTTCGGAGGAATTAAAGAATCCCAATAGTAGTATTGGGGTCCTGTTAAATGATCCCAAGGCCGCAGCAGATCTGCAGGCAACGCTTCGCAATCTGAATATGGGGACTGCTAAGCTTGATACCAATATGGAAGCCTTGCAACACAATTTCCTGCTTCGTGGTTTTTACAAGAAAAAACGCAAACAGGAAGAAAAGGCCAACCCGCAATAAGCGGCATTCCGATCAGGGATTCATCCGTACAAACGCTTGTTCCAGTTCTGCTGGTCCGGCTTTAAGCATGGCTTCACTAAATCCAAAAGTGATCTCCTTAGTACCCTGTTCTAATTGTTCAAAAACGGCATCCACAAAGGCACTCACGGGAGGCGCCGCATCATGAAGGCCCGGACCTCCCAGATCGGTATTCAGTGCAGGAGGTATCAGTTCAATCACATCGATTCCCTGGGGCGCTAGGAGGTACCGCAGTGATTTTGTAAAGGAATGAAAGAAAGCTTTGGTGGCCGAATAAACCGGTACTTTGGTTAGTGGGACAAAGGAAAGTCCGGAGCTGACATTGATGATTGTTTTCAGGGAGGGCAGGGCACTAAATAAATGGCAGAGGTGGACCGGAGTTTCCATATTGACATTCATTTCCTGGCGGGCACGTTGATAGAAGTCTGCATCACTGATATTCATCCATTGCTGAATTCCTGCATTGTTCACGAGGGTATTCAGGTCCGGATGCTCTGTGGCAATCCATTCAAATAAGGCAATCCGGTCGTTCTCCTGACTTAGATCACAAGCTTTGGTGATAAGACCCGGAAGTTCATTGGCCGCTTTTTCCAGGAAATCTTCTCTTCGACCGCAAACGATAATCGTATTGCCCAACTCATGAAAGCGGCGGCTTAATCCCAGACCTATGCCGCTGGCACCTCCGGTGATCAGGATCTTGTTATTAGAAAGCTGCATAGGGATCTGAAATTTAGGAAGGCGAAGCTAGGCCTAATTTAACCGGTAAGATCCCGTGCACTTTCAATAAATCGGAGTCTCGGGATATATACGTGACAAAGAACCAATGAGCTCGTTGGACTCAGGATCCTTAAGCAAAACCAAATGTTGATCCGGATCAGGCCGTAGTGGCTGCCCGTTCCGCTTCCCAGATCATTCGGCCTTCACCGGAGAAAACGTGGCGCTCGCTATGATAGCTACTGCGCACCAATGGACCACTTTCAACAAAATCGATGCCCATATGGTAACCCGCTTCCCGGTATTCTGCGAATTCATCCGGATGAACAAAGCGGGCAACCGGTAAATGGCGTTGACTGGGTTGCAGGTATTGCCCCAGCGTAACTACATCACATTTTACATCTGCGAGCATTTGAAGGGTTTCGAGGACTTCCTCGCGACTTTCGCCAAGCCCCAGCATGATACCACTCTTGGTGCGCATGCCGCCTTGTTTAAGGCGATGAAGGACTTCTAAACTACGGTCAAATTTGGCCTGTATACGAACCTGCCGGGTAAGGCGGGGTACCGTTTCGAGATTATGTGAAACGACCTCAGGAGCGGCATCGATCACGCGTTGCAGGTTCTCCCATTGTCCTCTGAAATCAGGGATGAGCGTTTCCAGCGTGGTCGAGGGATTCAGAGCACGCACTGCCTTAATGGTATTATACCAGATAATGGAACCTCCATCCTTTAGTTCATCTCGGTCTACTGAAGTGATTACGGCGTGTTTCACCTTCATCAGGTGAATAGCCTCGGCTACCCGTTGCGGTTCATCCCAATCAACCGGATCAGGACGTCCGGTAGCCACGGCGCAAAAGCCGCAGGATCTGGTACAGATATTCCCAAGGATCATGAAGGTAGCTGTTCCGGCTCCCCAGCATTCACCCATATTCGGGCAATTACCACTTTCGCAAATGGTGTGCAGTTTATGTTGATCTACGAGGCCCCGGACATGGCGAAAGCCCTCACCGGTCGGAAGTTTGACCCGTAACCAGTTTGGTTTTTTGATCTTCGAAACCATTTCAACATTCTCTGGAACAACTGGATTGTTGTCCCTGTTTATCACGGGGAGCTCCTGCATCATCTGTCAAAAATACACTGGCTATTTGCGGCGGCCAAATTGGAACGAGGCATACAGATTAACCAAGTATGGTTTGGCCTCCTGATTAGCCATGATCTGGATTGCCTGGGTATAATATTCAGCACTAATTCCTGTTTCTACGGCCAGCACTGTTTTTCGATTCGCTGCGAAATCAAAATGAACACCTGTATTAGCATGAATGCCCGGTATGAATTGAATTTCACTCAGTCCTTTTGAAAATCCGGCACTTCCATTGATATATCGTTCATCCAGAAATGAACTTTTTGTACCATCACTATATTTAAAATTTTCATGAACCAAGGTTGCGTTATCCTGAAGTACATAACCATCCAGGTAATACGGCTTTTCCATACCAAGGGCAAATCCTCCTGTGGCCACCCAATGAATAGAAACAGCACCTGGATCGGGTTTCCCGGCCAGCAATTTCTGCGTTCCGAAACCGATTTTCAGGGAATAGAAATTATTGATCTTACCGTAGATAAACGACTGTGTTTTGGTCACCCCCCCTCCGGAAGTAGCTTCCGACAATTGCCGCTTTACTTCCTTAGGATCCTTATGTTCACTGAATTCCAATTGGAACAGCATCACATTATAAAACTGGTCGCGCAGTTTGGTTTCCTTGCTTCGTACATAGCCTTTGGTGGCAAAAATCCCCCAGCCATCTGTATTCAGTCGGAGCCCCACACTAAACTCAGATCGGATGGGCTTGACTTTCTTATCTACTTTTTTAGGAGTATAACTATCATAAGTTTGGGCGACCAGCGGATTACAAATAGCTAGTAATCCTGCAGTACATGCGCTTTTAAAAAGTATGTTCCACATAAAATAAAATTAACCTTAAAAAAGTGGTTTTTTCGGTTCAGGGTTTAAGTTATAAATAATTTAAGGAATGCGCGTCATTTCTTTACAAAACCGGTATTCTTTGACGGATAAAAGACAGTTATTTCATCTTAAATGGGCCGGATAATACCAAGATATTTAAATTTAAATATGCAAAATGTCAATAAGCGTTTTGCAAATATTAAATCATTTTTACAAGCACTATAGATTATCAAATCCACGAAAGATCAATAGAACTATTTGCAAATTATCGATTATCACTATACTTAACATTTTTATGTAAGGGGATTCGGTATGAGTTTATTTAAAAACAAGTATTTTCGTTACCTAAACTTACAGCCTTGACGTCAACAGTTGTGTACGATGGCAACCTTCATACAATAGCTACTCATTTGCAATCAGGTATCGTTATTGAAACGGAAGCCCCGATTGATAATGGGGGCAATGGTTCCAAATTTTCTCCTACCGATTTGGTAGCTACTGCCTTAGCTTCCTGCATGTGTACAGTGATGGGAATTGCAGCCAATGCCAGGAATATCGAGCTTGGAAAAATGGAATGCACCGTAGAAAAAATTATGGCTTCCAACCCCAGACGCATTAGTGAAATTAAAATTAAAATAATTATTAAAGGCTTAAATTCTTATTCCGATCACGAACGTTCCATCCTCGAAAGGGCCGCATTAACGTGTCCGGTCTATGAAAGTCTGCATCCGGACTGTATCAAAACCGTTTTATTTATCTGGCCCTGATTTGATTATATGCAGGCCGACCGCACAATCCAGGCAGCGTTTCCGGCAGCAATAATTATTATATAATTCGATCAGCGCCTGCGATTGACTAGCATTTCCGGCCTGCCATCCATTTTCATCCCACATTCTGGTAATCCTATTTACCTCTGAAGGCAATGCTTCTAACAAAGCCAATGCTGCTTCATAACCCGGATTGTCATGATGGGAATGGGCATACAGGAATCGAATTGGGGCAATCGTATTGATGATAATAGCATTACTTGTTTCCGGGCCCATTTTTTTTACAAAACTTCTCTTTTGTAGTTCATCAAAACGATAATGATGATTCCAGTAAGCACTGGCTTCCACACTCAGATAGCGGTTGATCCGTTGCACTGGCTCATGATTACTGATGGAGCTGAATAAAGTCGGTGACTTTCGGAGCAAACATGCAAACTGGGCCAAGCGTATTGTCGGAAAATTGGCAGGTCGCATACGAAGAAATTTCCAGAGGGAAAGATCGATGGGTTCCAGTCCATACTTTTTACGCAGGTACTGATATTCCTTTTGCAGGGCGATAGGGTATTCATCCATAAAACTACCACCAAGAAAACCAGCTTGTCCAAACAATAAAGCTTCTGTCTGAAATAGTTGGTTTTGCTGCAAGATTATCCGGATTGGAAGCGACCTGGCCAAAAGCAAAAATGGATTCGTGTTTACCTTAAAACCGAAACTGGCAGCCATTCGCCAATAGAGCAGGCTTTGCCAGTCTCCGGATGCTGCCTGTAATTCCTGCTCCCATTGATTTAATCTCCCCTCCCATCGTTCCACGAGCATCCGGCTCAACCAGGAACTTCGAACAATATGAGGAACGACCTGCAGGCGGGAGGCACAGGGTAATACCGCCGTAGTCTGAATCAGGTTTGTGTATCGGTACAATACCTCGAACGGTATATGCTCCTTCAATTCAAGAATCGGGACATCTCCTGGAAGCAGGTGGAGGTCGTGTTGATACACTACATGGAGGATCACCTTTCGGTATGCCGGATCATGATCATGGTGGTGCCGGAGCCAGTCGCTACTGCGCACATGCAATTCAATATTCCCGATGAGGGTCATGTGGTCAATACGGATGCGCGCCATACTGAAATCTGGCCCGGAATCCCGATTTAAGGAGCCGGGTTGTACGACCTGCAACGTCTTGCCATCCGTGGTTTTCAAATTGCCCGGGCGGTAGAGATTGTATTGCCAGATAAACTGCAGCAGATCTTCCTGCATCATTGCCAGATGCCGGCAAATGAACCGGTTAAAGGCAAATATTGGATAGGGTAATGGTAATGAAGAGCTATTCTATATAAACGGCCATTTGCTCTTGATAAACCTTAGCGGCGGCACCAGCTTTTGCGGCAAAATCCCTTCCCTCTCCTGCAAAGATCACCGCTCTGGAAACATTGACCAGGATACCCAAATCCTTGTTCATGGCACATTGGCATACGGTGTCAAGATCACCGCCCTGAGCTCCCACCCCGGGTATCAAAAGGAAATGATCCGGGATCATGCTGCGTACATGGGATAGTTGATCGCCTTGAGTGGCGCCAATTACAAACATGAGATTTTCAGGATTTCCCCAGGAGCTTACCGTCTTCAAAACCTGTTCATAAAGCAATCCATCCCCTTGCGGGAGCAATTGAAAATCCTGGCTGCCCTTATTGGATGTCAGTCCCAAAACAATAGCCCAATGCCCATCATGGCCCAGGAACGGTTTGACACTATCCGAGCCCATATAGGGTGCTACCGTTACCGAGTCGAACGGATACGTTTGGAAAAACGTTTTGGCATATTGATCGGCGGTATTACCGATATCCCCTCTTTTAGCATCGGCAATCGTAAAAATATCGCTTGGTATATACTCCAGGGTTTTCTGAAGGCTGATCCAGCCATTGATGCCCTGTGCTTCATAGAATGCAGTATTGATCTTATAAGCAACCGTATAGGGATGCGTAGCATCAATGATCGCTTTATTGAATTCAAAAACCGGATCGGAAGCATCCAGCAAATGGGCAGGGATCTTCTCCCGATCCGTATCCAGCCCAACACATAGCACAGAGGCTTTCCGGCGGATCTGGGCGATTAACTCAGTTCTTTTCACGATTGGTTTTTTACTTGCAGGTGAACGGTTTTAGGAAGCGACTTCCACGATTTTTGTTGGAGCAAGATTGGCATTCCGGATGGAAACCTGTTGAGCGACCCGTTCTGCAATACTTAAAAAGGCTGCTTTACTGATCACATCATCACTGATCATTGCCGGGGTTCCCGCATCCCCACCCTCACGGATGGATTGAACAATGGGAATTTCTCCAAGAAAAGGAATCTCGAATTGGTCTGACATTTTTCTTGCACCGCCTTTCCCAAAAATGTAGTACTTGTTTTCCGGTAATTCTGCCGGTGTGAAATAGGCCATATTCTCCACGATACCCAAAATAGGAACATTGATCTGGGCCTGCCGGAACATGGTAATTGCCTTTCTGGCGTCTGCCGCTGCTACAGCCTGTGGGGTAGATACAATTACAGCTCCGGTAACCGGAACGGTCTGCACCATAGTTAATTGTACATCTCCTGTTCCAGGAGGTAAGTCAACAATCAGGTAATCCAGTTCGCCCCAGGCTACATCCGAGATAAATTGCCGGATTGCGGAGCTGGTTTGAGGACCTCTCCAAACGACGGCTTGTTTCTCATCAATAAGCAATCCAATACTAATGGTTTTGATGCCAAATTTTTCGATCGGTACCATCATCCCCTTACCATCCACCTCTGCCATCATGGGCCGCTCATCGCGAATACCGAGCATGATCGGAATGGACGGGCCATGTATATCTGCATCCAGCAAACCAACTGAGGCACCCTGACTGGATAAGCCGAGCGCCAGATTAACAGCAACGGTGGACTTACCCACGCCCCCTTTACCGGAACCGACCACGATGATATTTTTAACGCCGGGTAAGACGGCCCGGTTATCCTTACGGTTGCTCACCATTTTAGAGCTCATATGCACGCTTACAATCGCATCCTTGTCGACCATTAGTCGAATGGCATTGATACAGGCCTTCTCGATCATTTCCTTGAGGGGACAAGCCGGTGTAGTAAGTACTACAGTAAACGAAATATTTAAACCATTTATTATAATGCCCTCAATCATATTAAGGGTGACCAGATCTTTCCCTAAATCGGGTTCCTGAACCTCACTTAAGGCAGCCAGCACCTGTTCTTTTGTAATCGCCATAAAGAAACCTTTGTTAAATCAAGTTTGAATTGTGGCAAAAGTACAGTCATGAGCGCATCTTTGTAATGACCATTAGGCTATACCCTTATGGAGTTAGTGATAACAGAGTGATATGCTGCACCGTTTACTTTTTTTGCTAATCCTGCCCCCATTATTTGGTTCGACTGTGCATGCGCAGGAGGAGTCGGATAAAAGTATTGTGCAGATCACTGGTATTACGATCACAGCGGATAGTTTAAGAGCAGTTCCCGGTACAACGGTTACCGTAAAAAATAAGTATCGAGGGGTATATTCTTCCGAACGTGGGGTTTTCTCTATTGTTTGTCTGAAAGGGGATACCCTTGAATTCACCTCCGTCGGATTCCGGCCCAAGACCTATGTTGTTCCCAATAGGATCCAGGGTCAATACTTTTCCATGATCCAGTTAATGGTTCAGGATACCTTTTATCTCCCAGAAACGATCGTCAAACCCTTACCTGGAAAAGACCAGATTGACTATGCCTTCCGGAATTGGAAGATCCCCGATGATCAGTATGAAATCGCCCGGAAGAATACGGATGCATTAACGCTTCGCGCGCTGGCTTTTACCATGCCCAGAGATGGTCGGGAAAATCAGAGTGTTTATCAGGCAGGCTTAGCACGGGATGCTATTTATTATGGCCAGGCCCGTCCTTCCAATATCTTTAACCCGATTAGCTGGGCTGAATTTTTCGAGGCCTGGAAACGGGGCGATTACCGTAAAAAAGATCAGTAGTTATCGGCTTGTGGTTGCGGTATCTATTTTGGGTTGTGGCCCTGAAGATTCAATTTTATCCCGATTCTGCTGAGCAGAAATGATCTTATCCAATTGAGGTTGCAGCATCGCATTCAAGGTATCTGCAGAAATGGTAAGGGCTTTCGGATCCTTAACCAGGCTCCACCAGGGTTTTGACTTCCCAAAAGGATAAACACCATACACCCAAACGGGCGTTCCTTTAGCAAGCAGCTGACCATCCCTTACAATCCATTGCTGTGCCCAATTGTACAAATACATAGCATCAGCCTCCTGCAATCGCAGGCAGGAATGGGATGCCGGATAGCCTGGCAATTGGTATTGATGAAATCCTACCCCGGCATAATTCGCCAGATTAAAATTCCATTTCAGTTTCCATTCATCATTAACCGTACTGATCGTTTCCTTCGCTTTCCAGTTTGTGAAAAATAATCCAGTGGGGGTTGGGCTGGCCTTTTTGCCCATATTGGTAGGTCCCCAATGAACTAATTGTCCATTTTCATAAGCGGCAAATGCCTCCTGGTAATAGGCGAAAATGATCATCCGGTGCACGTCCTTAAGAATGGGCAGGGTTTGGGGGAAAATGCAATAGGACATCCAATTCGTATCGATGGTATTGGGAATTACCAGGGTATCAAGACGACCGAGTGTGGTGGCATCTACGCGATTCAGGCGAATGACAATTGATTTTTCAGATGGGCTGAGTGATTTTAAAAAACTCTTGGCACTATCCCTGAGTTCCTTGTTTTTGTTGTGCTGGGATAGGAAGCGGAATTCTGTACCTGCCGGAAAGGTCCGTTCAGATGTGGAACTTTTAGGGAGGAGCGCGTTCGACTTTGCCGCTGCATGAGTAGGCGGTTTCGGTTTTGAAGGATCCGGTTGATTACTTTGGCAGGAAAACAGAACCAGTGGGAGGGAGCAGGATACCAGCCGTAAATAAAATGGTTTGGGGAGCATATGGTTAGGTTAGACTAAAATAGTGCCGTTTCTAACAAAACAGGCAGGCAAGGGGCATTATTTTATACCAATTCCTGCCATCACCTTATAAACTTGACATTGGAAGCATTCAATAAATTGAATGTCGCCGGATTAAATGCTTCCAGACAGTGCAAGGTACTTGCAGATTCCAGCTTTTAGCAGCTTGTTCTGGCATCTTAAACTACTTTAGCAACCATGAAACGCCTCCTCCTTTCTGTATGGTTCTCTATAATTCTTTTGAATGTTTCATCTGCACAAACAATTCCATCCTATTCAGCTGACCGGCTCATGGCCCGGGTAAGCGGAAATGACACGACCTATATTATAAATTTCTGGGCCTCCTGGTGTGGTCCTTGTGTGGCAGAGTTGCCCCAATTCAGTACCCTACAGCATTACTATTCGAATCAAAAGGTAAAGGTGATCTTAGTTTCCTTTGATTTTCCGGATTCCTATCCGGATAAGCTAAATGCTTATGTAAAGAAGAAAGGATTGCAACCAGAGGTCGTATGGTTTAATGAATCCAATGCGAATGAGTTTATTCCCAAGATTGATAATAACTGGAGTGGCGCATTACCTGGCACCCTGATCATTAATAAACGAAATCATTACAAGGAATTTCTGGAACGACCTGTTACTGCCGCGGAGATTGAAGTAATGGTCGCTTCCATCAAAAAGAAGTGAAAAGGCACCACTCAATAAATCAACTCTGTGACCAAAGTCCAGCGCCATTTTCGCAATTTACTGGATGCAGAAAGTATGGAGCCCTCACTTACCTGGGGCTTACGGATGGCTGTTGCCACCACTGTTCCAGTGGTTTGGGGGATTGCGACCGGGCATATCGAGCGGGCTGAATGGATTGCATTAACAGCCGACTGTATCGGATGGATTGCACTGAAAGGCCGTCCGGGACAACGGTTCCAAATTCTGGTGGCAGGCATCTTATTGACCTTCCTGTTCACCTTGTTGGGAACGCTAACGGCAACAAGCATTTGGATGAGTATAGTGGCCATGATTTTTGTGGCTTTCCTGGCCGGTCTATTCAAGAATCTGGGTGAGCGAGGGAGTGGTCTTTCCCTATGCCTGTATGTGATGTTTCTCATAGCCAATGCAGCTCCGGCTCACGGGCCGGAATTAGAACATCGGCTGATATCGGTATTGATAGGCGGAGTCTGGAATGCGGCATTGGGGATGGCCACTGTATTTTTTATCCCGGTTCAAATGCCCTATCGAAGGGCAATAGCATTGGTCTGGCGCTCTACCGCCAGTTTAATGGAGACCATTGCAAAAGGTTGGGATGGTAAGGGGGTCCGCAGCACGCAACGCGAACTATACCTCGCTGAACGCGTCATCCGGGATGCCCTGGATTCCTCCTTTGCATTTTATGAAAAATCGGTTCATCAATTAAAGAGCAAGGAAGAAGGTTCTGAATTCCAATTGGCGCAGGTACGTAAAGCTGCTGCTTTATTCGCAACAACGATTATTGCAATTTCTGAAGAACTGGAACGCCTGCGACTTAATGAGCTCGATGAGGATCTTCGACTCCGCCTGGCCAGCCTGCTACATACCTCGCGCTTATCAGCCGTACGAATGGCCATGCTGGCCTTATCCAGGAGAGCAGAGGATGAGTTGCTGGTTCAGAACTCACTGGAGGAACTCAGTCAGAAGATCAGTTTAATGGAGCACTACAAAGGCTTGCAATCGATCGAGGTCATTCGCATCATCCGTCGTGTGATCCTGCTTTCGGAACGTTGCCAGAAGCTGGTATCCCGCAGCATGGTCCTGCTTGGAGACTTATCTGAAAGTAGTCTTTTTCGTTCCTATTCCCTGGTCAAAACGGTATATGTTTTGCATCCAAGGCACTGGCTCCGGAGTATCCGGCTCCTGTTCAATCTGGATTCACATACCACCCGGTATGCGGTACGAACAGCCGTTGCGGCAGGCATTGCCATGTTCCTGGATAAGATTTTTGACCTGGAACGCGGGTATTGGTTGCCGCTTACGGTCATTATCATCATGCAACCCTATTTCAGTGCCACGCTCCGCAAAGCCCTGGATCGGTTAATCGGAACCATTGCCGGTGGAATAGCTGGTGGATTGGTGCTGAGAATTCCCGGAGAGTTACATATTAAGGAGCTGATGCTATTTCTGTCGGCGGTGGCTATGGTCCACTTTTTCCGAACCCGCTATCGCGTCAGTGCCTTTTTTATCACCCTGAACCTGGTGCTCCTATTCTCCGTATCCCATGAACTTAATAAAGGAATTATTTTTTGGAGAGCTGGCCTCACCCTGGCTGGTGCAGTGATCGCGGTATTAACCGGGTTCGCCCTGCTTCCAGCCTGGGACAAGAAATACCTGCCGCGATTTGCCGCATTAGCCTTGGGCCGAAATTGGGAATATTTTCAAAATAGTTTTTCAGCCCGCTCCAATGCCTCCCTCCGGAATGCCTGGACGAAGTATAAACGACTTGCCGAGGTGGACAATAGTAATGCCTTCGATTCCTTCAATCGGGCCATGCAGGAACCTGGAGGATTAAAAAAGGAGTACAAACAATACTATCAACTCATCACGCATAATATGAGGGTCACCCGGGAATTGAACAATTTCCACTTGGAACAAGAGGCACGAAATGACCAGGAAAACCTGAAGGTCCTGGATCCGGGGGTTCAGGAAATCATTCAGAAAAGTCTGGTATTATTTAAAGAAATCTTAGCCCATGTGGCCATCCTGGGAAAGAATGTTCCTTTAGAAACTACGGATTTTATCATGCCTGAATATTTGCCGGCCATGAATACCGCTCAGAAAATATATCTGGAACGCTTGCTGAAGGAATTGGAAGCCCTGCGGGATGATATACTTGTTTTAAATGGGGAAAGAAGTTTTAATGAAGCACTCGTGACTTAATTGAAACTTACCTTTCCGATTCATGAATTACCTGGCACATGCTTTCCTTTCTTATGACCATGCCGGGCTATTGACCGGCAACATGATTGCAGATCATGTGAAAGGGCAAAAGGCCATCCTGAATTTCCCAGAAGAAATTGCTGCCGGGATTCACCTGCATCGGAAGATCGATGCATTTACAGATCAACACCCTGCTGTCGCCAGGGCCAGGGTCTGGTTTCGGGAGCATTATCACTTATATGCCGGACCCATTCTGGATACTCTTTGGGATCATTATCTGGCAAATGATCCGGCACTTTTCCCTTCTGAAGAAATCCTGAAAGCATTTACCAACCGGACCTATGCATTAATTCATACTACCCGGGAATGGCATCCTGCAGCCTTTGAACGATATTTTCCACACATGGAAGCACATGACTGGCTTTATAATTACAGGTCCCTTCAAGGTATCAGAAAAGCTATGGACGGCCTTTTAAGACGAGCAAAGACAATGCCGCCCATTCAGGAGGCTTATGATATTTTTATAGGCCGATACTATCAATTAGGACAATGCTACCAGGAATTAATAGGTGATTTGATAGGCTATGTTAAAAAAGAATCAACTGCGCTTTTAGCTTAATGCAGGCATAATTTTGCCGCCTTCAGTCATTAAAGCAATTCATGCGTCGCATTCTCCATATATTTTTTTCCGCTCCGGTCTTATGCTTCTGTTTATTCGCCTGTCATTCGGGTCCGGGACAGGATGTAAAAGCGTCTCCCCCGCCCCGCTTTCATGAAGAACCCAAAAAGTTTGGAATTGTTGAACTGCCTTTTTCAGATACCACTACCAAAGAATGGCGTTTGATCGCTGAAAAGCTGGACTCCTTTTATAAAGTCCAGGTTCGGATGGGTTTCAATGGCTCCGTATTGATCGGGTACAAAGGCAAGATATTGTATGAACGCTATTTTGGTGTAGCCAACCGGGAAACTCAGTTAAACCTGTCATCAAATACCCCATCCCAATTAGCCTCTACCTCAAAAACCTTTACTGGTGCCGCGATTTTGTATTTATATGAGCACAAATACCTGGACATTGATTCGCCTGTTACCAATTTTATAAAGGGCTTCCCATATCCGAATATCACCGTCCGGATGCTCCTCTGTCATCGGAGTGGCTTACCGGATTATACCCATTGGGTTCTCAATTACCGTGCGGATAAGAATACACCCATAAATAATGAACAGATGCTGGCTTTATTGGCCGCCAATAAGCCTCAACTAGAATTCAAACCCAATACCCGGTTTCATTATAGTAATACGAATTACGCAACACTTGCTCGTATTATTGAGATGGTCACCGAAAGAAAGTATGCCGACTTTATGCAGGCCTATATATTCACCCCACTTGGGATGAAACATACGTTCATCTTTGATCCTGCGAAAGGTTTTCCGCCTAATGCAACCATGAGTTATAAGTATAACTGGGTCCGTGAGCCGGTGATGTTTGCCGATGGCGTTTATGGTGATAAAGGCATCTATAGTACCGTTGAAGACATGTATCGCTGGGATCAAAGCTTTTACCACAATACCCTCTTAAGCAATGAAACCCTGGAATTGGCTTATGGACCTTGTTCCTTTGAAAAAGCCGGCATTAAGAATTATGGACTAGGCTGGAGAATGCTTTGCTATCCGGATGGCTACAAAATCATTTACCACAACGGCTGGTGGCATGGCAACAATACCTGTTTCTATCGATTTATCAAGGATAATTTCACGGTAATTGTTCTGGGCAATAAGTACAATAATGCCATTTACCGCCAACCTCAGGCGGTGTATACCATCATTAATGGCCCCAAAAATGATGGCAATCACGGAGACAGTGAGGAGAATATGACAGATGAGTAAACGGTGTAGATTCTGGAATTTTATTTTACCCGGAATCCTGTTTATTTAACGAATTGCCTGACAGGTGAAAGGTCAAATTGATTAATTTTCGGGTCAAATGTGGAAACTATTGCGGCAAAAACTGCGCTATTATTTGCAGTACCTGCCATTTACCCTGAATACCTTTTTGATCGGCGCTGCAATCTGGCTCGCCTACTATTTTCTCTTTCGTCACACCCCCCAACCCGGCAAGATCGATGAGGAAGATCAATTGAATAGTTTTCAGCCATTTATTCTTTTAATGGCTAAATGTGCCCTGATCCTTGTAGTACTCTTTATTGCGCTTTCCGTAATGAGCACCGTTTCCGCCTGGATCTACTATCTGTGGCTCAAACGCTACCGCGGAGCAAATTTGCAACTTCAATTTTCAACGGAAACGCAAAAAGGAAAGACCAATAAGGTATTTATGAATGCCCTTTTGGAAGGCCCTTTCCGGCCTTTGCTTGGATTTGTAAAGGGACGTTTATTCTATGATGATTATAAGGTCACCGATAAATTTTCCCTGCTCAGTGATAAACGTAAGTCAGGGAATCTACTTCGGTATGCTATTGGTGGTAAAAGCCGGCTTAACCTGCCCGACATCAAGGAATACCAGATAAAAGGCGGGCTGGTATTCTTTGAGGATATGCTCCACCTCTTTTCCCTGGCGGTACCGGAAAATGCTGTCGGGAACTTTTACCAGCCACCCATCCTGGGAGCGCTGGAAGAACAGCAAGTGTCCCCGAAAAAAACCGAAACTACAGATATCCGGATCGAGCAAATGAGAAAGGTGGAGGGAGAACACCTGAGCTATAAGGATTTTGAATCCGGAGACGACGTCCGGAGGATTGTATGGAAGGTATATGCCAAGAACCGGGAACTGGTGGTTCGAATCCCCGAACGCTTTGAACCCTATGCATCTCATCTTTATTTCTATGCCTCCTTTCATACCCTGGCCGCAGCTACATGGACCAGGAGCAATTATGGAAAGGAGATGCTGAACTATTACAAGAATAATATCTGGACGGTGTATGATACCCTGGCGGAGAAAGATTTTGAGATGCGGTTTATTCCGGATCAGTCCGTCATAGTTCCGGAAGATATTTCAGAAAAAGACCGGGTGGGCCGCATCATCAGTAGTAGTGACTGGCAACGCGATAAAAGCCTGGACGCTTATTTTGATGCCCGCCAGGGAACGGTCCTTTGCATCTCCTCCTTTACAGATGTTCGTGAATTAAGTCAAATCCTTGAAATCTGTGACGAAAGCAGTCTCATCTATTTTGTGCAATTGTCGAAAACCTTCCGCCAATATATCGCGCTGGGATGGTTGAAACAGCTGATATTCCTTCCTTCCAAAGACCGGCTAAGCCAGCTTCGGGATCGGTGGACCTTTCAGCCAATGCGCCTTCAAATCCATAGGAAGGAAAAGGAGATCCTTGCCATTCTGAATAAGAGCAGGGCAAGTGTTCAAATATTGTGATGCACCGATTTCTTCTGGACTTTGGTTTTAGTGGTCACGGACAGTAACCAGGCGCCGTTAGGGTTCCCCGCCGTAGCTATTTAGCGAAGGAGGCCCTACCGTGTACCCACAACTTTGAAAGCTTCAATCGTAGACAGAGAATGGCCAAAATACAGGCACATTAGATAATCCTCTGGCAGTCTGAAAGGCCTGGGTTTGTCAGAGGTCCCAATTATGTCTGTCGGTAGAAACGAGCTTATTGCCGCACTAAAAGGGACCAATCAGGAAAAAAATAAGCTACCCTTACCAGGTAGCTTATTTTTTATCAGGAGATTATGTTTATTGTTTATTGAACAACTAGTTTAGTTCTATAGCTAAAGTCACCATCATGGACCTCTACAAGATACATTCCTGCACTGTAATTGCTAAGGTCAAATGTGGCCGTAGGTTCGTCATTTTTAGCGAGGTTTCTTTGCACCAGAACCCTTCCTTGAACATCCGTAACGGTAATAAACGCCTGTTCAAGAATCGAGGATAATTCCAGGATAAATACGCCTGAGGTTGGATTCGGATAGAGAATTGCAAAGTGTCCATCCTGATTGACTTGAGGAGACGCCAATCTTGAACCAGTAAATATCTGGCAATTTCCAAGCTCGTCTCCATGGGCAAGATGTAGGGCTAACTGAGCCGGAGTTACCATAAGCAATTGTGAACTGCTTGCGCCCCGAACTGCAACAGAATGGCATACCTGAAGATTAGATCCGACATATGGATTGACAACATTCAGTTTCTTAATTACAGGGATGCTCAAACAATTATTGCTATCACGAGCCGTAATACTGAACATATATACATTGCTATTATTTCCGGAACAAACATCATTAATGGTAGGACTAAACGTGTATGTATTACCTGAATTAAGCCACGGGCTTAAAGTACTAGCAGCGCCATTGCAAGAACTTTTGGACCAGGAATAGGTATAAGGGGGTGTTCCACCATTCGGTGTAACGGTTATAGTTTCTGATTGCGCAGATGCCGGATAATTCACATAAACCGTTTGTACTTGTTGTCCTGCCATCGGGTAAAGCGGAGTAACGGCTGCGGCTAAGCTGAAAGCAGGTGTAACCAGCACAGTGGCCGTAAAAGAATTGCCCACGCAACTGACGCCTCCATTATTAAATACGGGTGTTATGGTAAAGGTGACCGTTGCAGGTACAGAACCCGTGTTGATAAGTGCTCCAGTAATAGTTCCAATCCCACTTGGCGAAATTCCCGTAACAGTTGCTGTATTATTTCGCGTCCAATTATAAGCAGTTCCGGAGATATTTCCGGTATTAACTATCGGGGTTATGGAATTCCCGGAGCAAATCGTTTGTGAAGTTGGAGTGCAGGAGCCTGTTGGGCTCGGATTAATGGTTATGGTAGAAGTTTTTGAATTGCCAGTACAGGATTGGACATTACTATAACTGATCGTCAACATGCCATCACCATTTCGGGAACCGGTAATCTGTACAGGATTGATTAGACTTCCAGTATAAGATGATCCACCGCCACCACCGCCGCCGGCCCAGGCTCCGCCACCACCGCCATTTCCACCGCCTGCCCCGCCGCCGCCATAGTATCCACCACCGCCGCCACCGCCACCGGACCCGGTATAACCACTACACCCGATTGTTCCGTTACCACCATTTCCTCCCATTCCTAAAACACCATTTAAACCGGCATAGCTACTTCCACTACAATTTGAATTTCCACCTCCACCAGTGCCACCATTTATTTGTGAAGCACCACTTCCATATTGTCCACCAGGTCCGCATCCTGCACCGGTAGTACCGTTAGCACCTGTCAAAATGCCTCCTGCACCACCCGATCCTCCCGCACCACTTAAGCAGGTTCCCTGTGGCGCTCCTGCGCCACCACCTCCGCCAGCTGCAATGACAACACGGTTAGACAACAAGGCTCCGCCAATACGGATATCTGTTGCTCCACCACCGGTACCGGATGGATAAACCGGTGTTCCACCCACTCCAAGACCTGGGAGGCCAGGATTACCACCACCATTATAGCCGTTGGTTCCTCCGACATAAATATTCAGCACCTGTCCAGGCGTTACGGCAAGTGTGCCACTAAGCTCCGCACCTAATCCACCCGTTCCTCCGGGTTGATTTCCATTCGCACCACCGGAACTTCCCTGGGCACCATATACATCAACCGATATACTGGTAATTCCTTGTGGTACGGTCCAGGATTGTACCGTACCTGTAAAATTAAAAGTCGTTGAACCAATTTGTGCCGGAGTGGAAGGGGTTACGGTAATTGTATCAACGATAGGGGCATTCGTTGTATTCGATGCCGCAAAGGCTATGATATTTCCGGTCCCAGATGCGGGCAAACCAAAACCCAAATTTGAATTGGTCCATGTGAATATCGTTCCGGAAACACTGCTGGTAAATATGGTGGAAGGAATGCTCGCATTGTTACAGACAACCAGATTTTGAACTTGATTAACATCGGGAATTGGATTGACATTTAATGTAAAAGCGGTGCATGATCCAGGAGTTACACAGCCCCCTTCCCCTCGAACATAATAAGTAGTTGTTACAAGTGGACTAACATTTATGGTGGCTCCGATACCTGCGGGCGTACCTCCGCAATTGGATGTGTACCAAACCCAGTTCGTTGCATCATTCAGTGCCCCACTGATAATGGACAGCGTATTAGAACTACCACTGCAAATGGGATTCAGGGCTGATGATACAATAGGAGCATCTGGATTGGTGCATTGGGAATAGACAGGTACAGCTAGTAGCACCAAATAGATAAAACAATAAATTATTTTGTAAATTTTACTCATAACTAAATAATAAAATTATATCAACTCCAGAAATTAATTTCTAGAGCACGAAGATTTAAAAGAAATGAACAGGTTGTACATTAATTATTAATAATTATTATTGCAATACCTAGATTACTTTATTATATCAAAATATTAAAATCAATTTTTATCAATATTAACTGATACTATTGTTAGAATGACAGGAATGAGCGGGTGTATCAGAAGTGACTGGGTAAATTAATTATTTTATTTAATCGTTATGTATTATCAATTCCTTAGTTATCACATGACTAAAATCAATAGATACAATTTGACTTAAAAATAAAAAATTGCTAACAATCCTGTCCAATGCAGAATCGATTTTGAATACCTTAAAATCAATTGAATGCACAAAAAGTAATTGTTCAGAATTTGGTAACAGGTTTAATCCAAAAAGTCAATACCTTGTCGCAGTTTTCAAGGCTATGGCACATAAAAGGGTTGAAGTATTTATAGTCTAACATTTGTCTTGAAACGGAATCTTCACGTTTCGTATCTTTTTTTTCACCATAAAACACACACAAGATGCAAGATCAATTAAACGAACTCGTTCAGGAAAGCGGCCAGGATGCCGTTGTCAATAATCCTGATGTACCTAATGAACAAAATGCAGCCGTATTGCAGGAAGCTTCATCCTCTATAATGAATGGTCTTCAGAATGTGGCCCAGCAAGGTGGACCAGGTGCCTTAAAAAGCATGTTCGAAGCCGTTCAGAATGGCGATAATAGCCATCCGGCGGTACAACAAGTGACCGATAATTATTCCAATAACCTGATGGAAAAGTTTGGACTATCCAGTGGTGTGGCTAAAACCGTAGCAATGTCCATGATTCCGGTTGTCCTGGGTAAACTGATGAACCGCAGCCAAAATGCACCTGCCGGATCAGGTTTTAGCATTGGCAATATCCTTGGCTCTATTATGGGCGGTGGAAGTGGTGGAGGCCTTGGAAGTCTTCTGGGTGGTGCTGCTGCTCAACCTCAGGTTGCAAGCGCCCCGGCAGCTGGAGGCGGTAGCTTACTGGATACCTTGGGAGCCCAGTTCGGACTGGATAAGAATGGAGATGGTCATACCGACCTTAAGGATTTGCTGGGTATGTTTGGCGCCTAAACAACAACAATCCCAATATTAAAAAGTCACTTGTCGGTGGCTTTTTTTATGTCCTTACTTCCCCATCGTACCGCATAACACAAATAAAAATTAAAATCAAAGACACTGGTTTTATCCCCTTTCCCATATCCGGCGATATACACGGGTGATAACTCGCGAAAGGCCTTTTCATTTAATAAAAAACGCCCCCGGATATTCCAACCCACCATCAGACCTTTTAACAGTTCAACTTTTATACCACCAGTAATTTCAGCCCAATGAGCCACAAAACTCTTGGCGGGAATGATACCGGAAACGGTTCCCCATACTGAATCGATGATGGCGTATTTCGCCTCCTGCCTGTTGATAAATGCAGCACCATACCGGATACCCATAAAGGCAACATCCCAGTCATTATTATTTATCCGTTTGATTAAGGTTTTATCCAGCCCAATTCGAAAAAATGAACTGTTGCTTTTATAGCTGAGATCGGGATAATCATAGACGGCGGAACCAAACCCTCCTTCAGCAACTGCATACACTTCATTCTTGATATAATAATCAATAGCCGCTTCATAACTGGTATGCGTACTCTGGGTCTGATTAATTACCGGGCGACTCAGGTCCAGATCCAGTCGCAACTGATGGCCAAAATGCTCTGGTTCCTGGTGTTTCTTATGGGAAGTATCTGATTGCGATATTGAAACTATCGGTATGAAAAACAGGCATAAAAAAATCCAGGTGCCTGAATTTCCAAACAGGAAATGATGAAAATTTCCTGAAGTCAGACGGGTCGGATTATTATGGATTTTTAGTTTCTGCATCTTAGCGGAAAATAATGATCAGGTTTTCAACATTAGCATCCGTAGTGATGTCCTGACGCTGAAGCCGCACAGAATCAATAGTATGCCGTGTGGTCTGCACACTGTCCAGAAAATAAAAATTGGTATATCCACAGGCATTCGAAAGGAAATGCAATTGTCGCTGATAATAAAAACGGAGGGTATCCTGAACCGATACTGCAGAATCAGGTCTCACAATCCATTGACTGAAATTCGTATCATTGGCCAGGGTAAATTTCAATTGGATCACCTTCGAAACCCCTCCATAGATATATTTAGTAATTTGATTGGTAATAGGGATCAATACCGGATTGGGCAAGGCCGTATCTATTATAGCAACCCCGGTATCAGCATGCCGCGTAGCTGTAGCTGCAAGAAAAGTATTTCTGGGTTGGAGGCAGGGATCGCGAACATCCTTGCTACAACTATGTAGCAAAGCCGCCAGGAGGACAAGTCCGAAGAAGGTGATGGCATTTCTATGCATGTAGGCTCCCCAGAATTTTATCGATATCTGCAATGACCGTATCCAGAACCTCCCGTTGCTTTTCCGGACGCATCAAATCTGGCGTCTTTTCGCGGCTTCCCCTTTCTTGTAGTTGATTTTCCAATTGTTCCTTTTCAACCTTCATCCTTGACAATTCCAATTCTAAATCTTGCTTTTGCTGCCGGAGCCTGTTAAGTTCCATTTCTTTGGCTTGAAACTGCTCCAAGAGCACAGCCATTCGATTTTTCAACAATTCAATTGCGTCCATTATCCCCGTATTTGCGCATTAAAATCTTTGGCATACGCCTTTGACAATTGGTTCATCAGAGCCTCTGTCTCAGCATCCGTTAAGGTCCGATCTGTGAGTTGAAACGTATAACTAAGTGCCAGCGATTTTTTATCCGAACCTAATTTTTCACTCTCAAAAATATCGAACAAGCTATAGGATTTTAGCTCAGAAAGCTTCAGTTTATCCGTGGTCTTTCGAAGTTGAGCGTAGGTAATGGATTTATCGAGGACCAAGGCAAGATCGCGTTGTACTACCGGAAAACGCGGAACTTCTGAATATCGGATGCTCGCCGATTGCATTGCCTCTAACCATAAGGACCAATTTATTTCAAGATAATAAACCTTTTCCTTGATATCAAACGATTGTAAAACCTTCGTTACAACTTCGGAAATAGATGCCAGGACCTGATTCTTATAGCGTAATTGGACCAGCTCATCCTCAAAATTCCAGGCGGCATTTTTAATACCGGCATTCCGGACCAAATTATCCAAAACCGATTTCAGAAAATAGGCATCTGCTTTTATCGCTGGATTCTTTAAGCCCGAAGGCACTGCATTCCCGGTGGAATAAAGGGCCAGAACCGCTTGTTGATTATAGGCACCATTTGCCATAGAATAGGTATTCCCATGTTCAAAGAACAGGAGGTCCATATTTCTTCTGGCAAGATTGTAGGATATCACCTCCAAACCGGTCTCAAGCATAGAAGGACGCATCACATCCAGTTCGGAGCTGAGGCTGTTAAGCATATGTACCAGGTCAATCTTCCCGGGATAATACTTGCTATTGGTGATAGAATTGGTGATGATTTCTGAAAAGCCCATCCCGACAAGATCTGTTGCTGTTTTTTCTTTTAGTCTTCGGTCACTGGGCTTAACCGGAATCAACGCTATATTCAGCCGGTCCGGAATGGCCACCTTATCCAATCCATCGATGCGAAGTATTTCTTCAACAATATCCGCTGGTTGGAGGACATCCTGAAAAGAGAACGGCACTATAACCTCAAAATCTTCCGCGCTGGCATTAAGTTTCATGCCCAGGGATTCCAGAATTTTATGCACCTGCTCCCGGTTATAATTAATTCCACTCAGGCGCTGAATAAAATCATACCGCACCCGGAATACCGGTTTTTGGAGTTTTCGCGGATAATTATCGATCGCTGCTGAACTAATGGCACCTCCCGCAACTTCCTTCATGAGCATAGCCGCACGAAGCATGGCTGATTCCAGGTATTCGATATTCACTCCTTTCTCAAAATGGGTAGCAGCGTCCGTCCTTAAACCATGTGCCATGGAGGTTTTCCGGATGGTTGTAGGATCGAAATAGGCACTTTCGATAAAGATCCGGGTGGTGGTATCGTTTACACCACTGTGCAGGCCTCCAAAGACACCGGCCATAGCCACACTACCAGAATCATCACAGATCATCAGATCCTCCGACCTTAACTGTCGTTCTTTACCATCCAGGGTGATGAATTTTTCATATGCTTTGGCGAATCGGACCGTAATCTTGTTACCTGAAATCGTATCAGCATCAAATGCATGGAGGGGTTGCCCAAGTTCATGTAATACATAATTGGTGGTATCTACTACATTATTAATACTGCGGAGGCCAATGGTCGCAAGGCGCTGACGCATCCAGTCCGGAGAAGGGCCGACTTTTACCCCTTCCAGGCAAATACCCATATAACGGGGGCAAGCCTGAGGGGATTCAATCTGAACGTCTATGGGGCAAGCAGGTCTAGCTGGGGCTTCAATAAGATCAGGAAACCGCAGGGAGCTTTGCTGCTTATGATAACTCAAATAGGCACAGACATCCCTGGCAACTCCAATATGCGAAGCTGCATCGGAGCGATTGGGCGTTAATCCGATATGTATGGCATAATCCGCCTCGGGCAAATTGAAATAGACTTTTGCAAGCGTCCCTGGAATGGCATCTTCCGGAAGCACGAGAATTCCGGCATGACTTTCACCCAAGCCAATTTCGTCTTCTGCACAGAGCATACCTTCACTGGATTCACCCCGGATCTTTGCTTTTTTGATCTCAAATGCATCTGTATGAAGGGGATGAACCATCGCTCCGACAGGGGCCACAACCACATGCTGACCAGCGGCGACATTGGGGGCACCACAAACGATTTGATAGATTTCTGAACCGCCGATAGTAACAGTTGTGACTTTTAGTTTATCCGCATTAGGATGCGGAATACAACTCAGGACTTTTCCGATCACCAATCCTTCAAGACCACCCTTTACGGATTCATGTTTTTCAACAGCCTCCACTTCGAGGCCAATAGCCGTTAGAATTTGGCTCAGTTCCTCCACAGGTAAGGCTTGCGGAAGATAATCAGATAACCATTGATATGAGATAATCATGCGTAGGCAAAGATAACCTCAGTCGCATGGATTTGACACCGTGAAATGGGAACCTAAAATATCGATAGGCATCGTTTATTGATCGATCCTAAACTTGGTTGACGGGTGCATTGCGTCAGGCATGTTAAAGAAAAGGGAGGATTTCCCGTTCAAAGACTTTTACCGCACTTTTCTTAGTAATTTGGGTATTGCCTGTGGACAGCAAAGGATAAATGTGAATAACTGACGGATTGCCTAAGGGTTTTGGGAATAATTACCTGAATTGCCGTGGATTTCCATAGCACAAATTGGAGACAATAAAATTTTTGATTCAATGATTGCGCCCTTAGATTCGCTAGATCGACCCCCGGTAATATTCCGGTAATGATTTGGAAACATTGCCGAAACATAAATTATTTTCCAATTAATAACCCGATAAACACTACTTACAAGCACCAAATGGCAGTCAACATCAAGAAGGATTTTGGAGCAACTCGCACACGTAAACCAGACGTCAGCTCGCTCATTTATGGTAAAATCCCTCCTCAGGCCATAGAGCTAGAAGAGGCGGTTTTAGGGGCTGTAATGCTGGAAAAGGATAAGCTTGCGGAAGTTCTTGAAATCATTCAGAGTGAGGATTGCTTTTATGTGGATGCCCACCAGAAAATCTATGCATCCATTCGCCGCTTATTCGATAAGGGAAGTCCGGTAGATCTGTTGACGGTTACCGAGGAATTAAGGAAAAGTAATGAACTGGAATTGGTAGGTGGTGCTTATTTTATTACCCGGCTCACTATGAGCGTGGTTTCCAGCGCCCACGTAGAAGCCCATGCCCGGATCGTGATGGAAAAATTCATCCAGCGCGAACTGATCCGGATCTCTGGAAATGTAATCTCCGAAGCCTACGAGGATAGCACCGATGTTTTTGACCTTCTGGATAAGGCTGAAAGTGGCTTGTATGAAATCACCGATAAGCATCTTCGGAAAAACTTCAAGAGTCTTCGGGAGGTGATGGTTCAAACCGTCCAGGAAATCGAGGATGCTAAAAACAAGCAGGAAGATGTTACAGGCGTACCGACCGGGTATAAGATGCTTGATCGGCTCACTTCTGGTTGGCAAAAAAATGCCCTGATCATTGTTGCCGCCCGTCCTGCGGTCGGTAAAACCGCTTTTTGCTTAAATCTGGCCATGAATGCGGCAATGGCTTCGCCAAAACCTTATCCGGTTGCCTTCTTTTCCCTGGAAATGGGAGCAGGCGAACTAGTGAAACGGATGCTCAGCGCCACTACGGATGTTAGCATGGATGCCATTACTAAAGGGAGAATGCAGGAACATGAATTCATTCAGATGACACAACGAATGAATAAACTCGCTACCGCATCCTTATTCCTGGATGATCAGGCCGCTTTGAATGTCTTTGAATTACGGGCTAAAGCCAGAAGGCTGAAACAGAAGCATGATATCCAGATGATCATTATCGATTATCTCCAGTTAATGCAGGCAGATATTAATAAGGGGGGAAACCGTGAACAGGAAATCTCAAAAATATCCCGTGACCTCAAATCCCTTGCTAAGGAGCTTTCCATACCGATTATTGCACTGTCTCAGTTGAATCGTTCAGTTGAAAGCCGCAAGGAAAATAAGGTCCCTCAACTTTCAGATCTCCGGGAGTCGGGAGCCATTGAACAGGATGCGGATATGGTCATGTTCCTCTACCGCCCTGAATATTATGGGATCAACAATGATGAGATGGGCCAGAGCATCGAAGGTGAAACCCATATTCACATCGCCAAAAACCGGAGTGGTACCACAGATACCATCAAGCTCCGTTTTATCAAGGAGTACCAAAAATTTGTTGACCTGGAAGAGAATTTCGGAGGAGGTTTTCAACCCTTTGCAGACAATCCTAAAGCAGGGATCAGCAGGGACCCTAGCGAATTCGGTGGCAGTAAAATGTTCATCCAGGGCGGTTTTCAGACTATGCCTTCAAAGGCCAATAATGTACAGTGGGATGACGAGGATCAAAATGGCGCCCGAACTTCTCCGAGCGATGAGGATACCCCATTCTAGGATCTGGTTGTGTAAGGGACAATGATAAGCCTCCTAGGTTCCTAAATCTAAACAGGTGGGTGGTCGATATGCACCAAAGCCCTAAGCTTTCGGAGCGGCATGTCCATTTGAAAACGAATGGCTTTGCGTTTAATGCCTCAAATAATTTGGCATAAATCATTCCTACAATCTTGTTACAACATCATTACGAATGTTAGGTGCAAAAAAAAAGCCAGCTCAAGAATGAGCCAGCCCCTATAAACCCTGCACCAAAAGTAGTGTTTATTTTATAACAACAAAATAATTGGAGAAAAAAAAGGAATTATTATGTTGGGCTTTCTCAAAACACCACTAATACCTTAAAAGAACCGGACAATTCAAAACCATTTCCCATTTTTATAAGGCGATCCTTCCCCTGTAATACTATCGACGAAATAATAATTTCAGATACCTACAAACACTATCAATAATTGTTTCAATTCTATTCGTACTATTGGATATATTATTTCCGTTACCTCTAAAGGATCTGATGCATTTTGATGAATCGCACCCTCTATTGTATAGCTCATCTTATTAGTTTCCCATATTAATTGATCATTTATTAAAACCGTATTAATGGCAAACAAGAAATCCATTGCTAACGAAATCAAAATTCAATTGGGTCAATTGACGCTGAATTCCAAACAGCAACAAAAACTCCAAAAAGGGATTCATGCTGTTCTCGTCAAGGTCCTATCCGCTCCAACAAAGGATCCTGCGCCTGTACTTAATGGCAAAACCGCGACCCTACATGTAGTTTTTACCGGAACCATTCCTGGAAATAGTGAGTTGACGGCCAATTTTAATGGAACGGAACAAACACTTACGGAGAGCGGCGACCTGGTTTTTGAAGGTTTGATAACTGGCAGCATCATTAGTATTACAGGAAGCAGTCCCGGAACAACCATCGTAACAATCGATATTAAGGCGGATCCAGCTTCCATGACATTTGCGCCCGGACAAGACATTAACGGGCTTTTCATCATCCTCGAATAATCCTTTATCCATGAAAAATCCCTGTCGGCTTACACCGTTTCTGTTGATTATTCTCCTGCTATTTACGCTACCTACCATTTCCCGTTCGCAGGTTGTAGCACCCGCCATTGATTCGATTATCCAGGCGAATGCATTGAGCAGTGGCAATAACAAGGATGTCCTGAGCCGCTTCTTCCAACTTGCCTTTGGGGATCTTACAGGTCCTTCAAAGACCCTGAGCCTAACAGGTAATCCCTATGCACTGATGTTGAAAAAAAATCCACTTTTAAGCATTGACAAATATTACAGCAGGTATCAGCCACTCCGCAGAAGTAATTTCAATTTTGGTTTAAAAGTTGATTCCAACTATAAGTTTAATGGATTTACATCCGGCCTGAAATATGCTATAGTCGATCAGACAGATGCGACTACCTCTAAGTTTGTGGCTTGGTCCCTAAAGAAAGATCCGGTCCACCTGGAGCGGAAAGTATTGGTTGAAAAACTCAGGGTCTACGCCGAAAATATTGGCGATATCAACAAAAAAGTTGCTTTTGTGCAGGCCACCAATGCCTTCCTGCAAACGGCAAATACCCCGTATTCAAAACTTGATCCTGATTTTCGACAGGTTATTGATATCATAATCCAGGAGAATGGGTTGAACAAACTGGGGGACGTCTTGCATAATGCACCGGACCAGCCATTACGGATTCATGATTCGCTCAGTTTTGCCAATTTAAGCCAAGCGATTAAATCGGACTGGCTATGGACCCTAAGCGTGGCGGATACTACTTATCGGGACAAATTCCAGTTTGCAAGCATCAATTTGAGAACGGATGTCATTAAGGGCCTGGGGCAACATGCGAAAGGACAAAATTCTTTTGAGCTGAATGCGGATATGATCTATAATTTCTCTACTGATAGTCTGAAGAGTGCACGAAACCTGGATCGTCAGATCCTGAGTGGGGAAATTGGACTGAATTGGGTGGTTCGTTCCGCATTCACGGACAAATCCTATTTCGAATTTAAACTGAGTGGGAGCTATTCCGGTATCGTCTCTCATACAAGTCCCTTTGATTCGCAGACGGATATGATCACACTGAATGCCACAGCCCGGATCAGGGTCTATGCAGATATCTGGGTTCCGGTTGAAATCAAATATGATCCCAATACAGGCAATGTATTCGGCCTGTTGAATGTCAAAGCCAACTTTACCGCATTGGAGTCTATTTTAAAAGGCGGAAAAACAGGAGGTGTAGCGCAATAAAGCAGGAGTTATTCCTGAACACACGAACCATGGAATTTGATCGAACTCGATAGATAAGTTGAGATCGCTTTGCCGGTCACTGCCTCCCATGCACTCCTTTCCTTTTACTGAAAAAAGTCACTTGGCGACTGTAGAAGTTGAATCAGGAATTTTAAATTTGATATGTTCAATCAAATTCATTAATAGTGAGTTACGGAATTGTATATTTAGTGCATCCTTACTTCTATGACCACTAAAAGAATTTATTTACTCTTAAGTATTGCTCTTTGTCTGCCGATACTCGTTAACGGGCAATCCAGCGAGATGCAATCCATAATCGAGCTAGGTAAGACCTACAAGAATTTTATGTTCGTCAATGAACCAACTTCTGGAACCTTGAAAGAAATAAAATCCGATGTACCTCCTGAACTGAAAGACGCAGAGGCCTTCCTCATCCAGACAATAACGACGAATAATAAACTTTTAAAAAAAAATTATTTAACCCTGCCTGATGAGAAAACCCTTACGTCCATTTATCTCATTGAAGCTGTCAGTGCTAACCTCCACGAAGACGAGCCGATGGATAATAAAAGACTCCTGGACAGCCTGATGGTGCATCCTGCGTCGCACTATGAGATGGTGGACAATTATTATGATATGCTTTTTACAGGGGTTGGCAATAAGATTCAACCATTTGATTTGTCAGAAATAGACTTCTCCCTGAAAGAGTATAAACTGGCAGATGATGTTGAAAAAGGCATTTTTTTTCTCCAATGCATGAGCCTTTGTGAAAGTCAGGTCTGGGGGTTTATGAATATTGTAAAGCCAGCCAATACCGGGAAGGCCTATCAGGAAATAAAGAAATTTCCCCTCTTTAATGGTCAACCTTATTACCAATATAACGACTTCAGCTTTCCTGATTTTACCAGGCTAATTGACAAAGAAAAAGGTCCGGAAAGCTATAAACATTATTACATCAATAAGTATTATGAACTCTTGCTGTATCATCTGGCATGCTTACAAAAAGAAGGTGCATCCGAAAAGGAAAGACAGCGTCTGATGCTAGGCTCAATAATAAAAGAAAGCAAGTACTACAGATACACCTCTTACAAGGATGTTTTAAGTGGGATGCTTCATGAAGTCCTTCAATTCAAGAGCAATTTTATTGATGGGGTGAATAAGTGGATTGCGATGGAACCTGATTCAGTTAACAATTACAATTATGGCTTTGTATATATCGACGAGCAGGCGGGTCCTACCCTGCAGCTCGGCGGAACATTTAAAATAAATGATGCAGGAACTTTTATTCCCAACCAGTCTACAATGGACATGTCAAGTGTGAAAATTCGGCTGGAACCCTCCAATAGAAGAGTTGCCATACTCCCAGAATCAAGCTTTTCTGAACTCGGCATATCCGAACAACCTGATTGGCTGAAGTTTTATCAAACTGATACGGGCTCAGTAAAGAGCCTGTATGTTCGAGGATTTATTTATAATGGTTGGAGCAGACCTGAAAAGGCGCTCCCATATTTATTGAGAGCACAAAAACTGGACCCAAATTACCCGGGTTTAATTATGGAAATGGCCTTCTCTTTTAACGCCCTTGAGCAGTATGACAAGACCATTGCTTTGTTGAAGAACGCACCTGACCGGATTACAAACCCATGCTATTATTATAAAGAACTGAGCTACGCTTATATACACCATGAGCAACTTGAGGTCGCAGCAGATACGGCCAAAGCAGGCCTGCTTCTCTGCAATGATAAATTGATGAAAGCAGAAATTGCCTTTAATATAGCCGGGGCATACTATAGAAGGAAAGACGGCGTCAATTTTAAATATTGGGCTACTCAGACATCCAATTGGTCAAATCCTGATGACCAGTTCTCAGAAGGTATAAAGAAGATGGAAGAAGGTATGAAGAAATAAACGGGATGGGTAAATACCATAAAGTAGCCCCGCCTAATATGGAACTGGTGGATCCAGGTGGAATACGCAATTCCCAAAACTTCTGAATTTGCTAACGGAACAGTTTCATTTATGTTTTCAGAACTTGGCAGTCATTCCTCCCAGTGCTCCCAGCATTCGAATATATTACCACCCCTTTTGTCCCGGAAAATCGAATCATTGTTCAGCTTCTTGGTAATTTCAGGAAATCATTACCGAAGATTACCCTAATCACCGATGGCTATTCCTGGACAAATGCGGCTCTCCGAACTGGCGGCTAAGATTCAGCAGGTTATTAGCCAATCCTTTTCCCAGCAACGGTATTGGGTGCTTGCTGATGTGATCGACCATAAATATTATGAACGCACCGGCACCCATTTCTTTAGCCTTGCGGAGAAAGAGCCAGGCACTACCCTGCTAAAAACCCGGATTGCAAGTGTGGCCTGGAAGGAAACCGGATCCAGGGCCATCGCCTCTTTTGAAAAAGCAACAGGTCAGTCTTTTGGAAACGATATCCAGGTTTTAGTCTATGTGTCTGTCAACTTTCATCCTTCCTTTGGCCTTCAATTAGTCCTGAATGATATAGATATCCATCATGCCATTGGTGTATTGGAGCAACAACGCAGAGATACGCTCAAAAGGCTTTTAGTTACTTGCCCGGACTACATTTACCTGAAAGGTGATCAATTCATCACCCGCAATAAACTATGCTCCCTTGCGCCCGTAATCCAACGAATTGCAATCCTTAGTTCCGCCCAGGCTGCAGGTTACCAGGACTTTTTAGATACCCTGATCAAAAACCGCTTCGGATATCGATTCCAGGTCGACAATTACTTCGCAAGTGTTCAGGGAGCTTCCAATGCCGAGGTGCTTTGTCAAAAACTCATAGCAATTCATAGAACCGGGATACCCTATGATGCAATTGTCATCATACGTGGTGGCGGTAGCCAATCCGACCTGCTCCTATTCGACCAATATGAATTGGCCCGGACGGTCGCCAAATTTCCGATCCCCATTATTACCGGCATCGGACATCAGATCAATGAAACCCTGGTGGACCTGATGGCCCATACCTCCGTAAAAACCCCATCTATAGCAGCGGAGTTTATTATTGGGCATAACCAGGGGTTCGAATCAGCGCTCCTTCAACTCCAACAGCAAATCATCATCCGATCCCAACAAAGGATCACTATGCACCGGCAGGAACTTTCCCAACTGCATATATCGATGAACCAGTCGATACACCGATTGATCCAGGGGGAACGGTCTTCCATCAATGAACAATACCAAAAAACGATCCGCCTGGGACAGGAGATTTTACACCGTAATCGATACAAGATTCAGGAAAAAGGCAATATCCTCCACAATCGTCCAGGCTTTATTATCGAAGGAAATCGAGAAGCATTAAAGCGCAGGGATCAAGAACTTGTTGCCGCAGCGCGAAACTTGTTGCGCAACCGGAAGATGCAATTGGAACAGGAAGCAACTGTTTGTCGGCTTGCAGATCCGCAACGAATTTTAAAACGTGGTTTCGCATTGATTTATAAAAATGATGGAATCGTGCAAAATGCCGATGAAGTCGATATAGATTCGACAATTAAGGTTCAGTTCTTTGATTCTTCCCTGAATGCAATAATCACTACTAAACACACCACAGATGGAACCAATATTGAATTATGAAAGTGCGTTTGAAGAGTTAAGCAAGATTACCGCCGCGATTGAATCGGAAGCTGTTTCGGTGGATATACTCGCAGCACAAGTGAAACGAGCCTCCGAACTGATCCACTACTGCCAGGCCCGGCTTCGTACCACCGAAACAGAAGTAAATAAAATTATCCGGCAAATGGAATCGGATAGTCGCCCCAAATCTGCAAGCTCCAAAACAAATCCGTCTGAATAGGATCGGGCGTAGAGTCCGGCTATTTCAATAATTCCAGGATCTGATCCCTCAATTTTGGCGGGAAGGAATGGATGCTAAAGGTCCCGGTATCCTTGATTTCAATGTATCCGGAGGGCCATTCTTCCATCTGAGCAGCCAATGGCATCAATACCCTGGCCACATTATGGATGGTTTGCTTTGCTGCCTCATCCATTTTATCCGAAAAGGTCTTGCCCATAAATTGAATGCTGGCATAGGGTGATTCCTCCGTATTCATAGAATGAATTTGAGGTAAGTTAATACAAGCTAATCACATTACCCAAACACGCCAAGCTCCACCACTACCTTAACACAGCCGCTGGAAGTTAATCTTTATCAATTCCCAAGCCATAAAGCGCCAGCTATACTATCCTGAACTGCCCCTGTAACACTACACAATACTCCCGGTTTCCCCTGAATACGGAGCGCCCCTAAAAGCGCCATAATGAGTGCCTCCTTGAATTGGATCGTCTGAAGATCGGGAACCACCACTTCAATATCCTTTTGCCGCAATTCAGCACTTAAGCGCGCAATCAGGTAATTATTCAAGGCACCACCCCCGGTTGCCAATAAGCGTTGGTGGTGATTGGCAGTAGTCAGGCAATCGCTGATCTGCTGAACGACATGTGTCACATAGGTGTGCAATTGATCCACCACCGGAATATCAAAATCCTTGAAAAGCGGTAATAACTCCAGGCTGGTGAAAGAATTATCAAGCGATTTAGGAAGTGGTTTTTTATAGTAATCCAGGTCATTCAAAGCCTCTAATAAGGCGGTGGAATTTTTACCGGAAGCTGCCAGATTCCCACCATCATCATATTCCTGTCCCAATTCTTTGGCCAATGCATTTAGCACCTGGTTGCAGGCAGCAATATCAAAAGCTCTCCAGTGCCGATACTCCCGAAAAGTCATATTGGCGATACCTCCCAGATTGAGCCAGAAATGATAATCGGGAAACAGGCATTGATCCCCCATAGGAACGATCGGTGCTCCTTGTCCGCCATAGGCGATGTCCATATTCCGGAGGTCAGAGATCACGCTTAGGCCCGTCTCCCGGGCAATAGCGGCCCCATCACCTAATTGAAAACTGGTCCCCTGTTCCGGATCATGGTAAATGGTATGTCCATGTGAAGCAATAAAATCAATGGGCTCCTTGTTAGGATGACGGTTGAGAAAACCAGCCACCTGTTTACCCAGGAAATGGCCATAAGCGGTATGCAATCTCAGGAATCCGCAGAGATCCAGTTCTCTGGCATGGCTCAGGGAATGCATCCATTCCGGGGTATAAGGAATGCATTCGGCAGCGATCCAGGTATAGGTCCAGCGTCCTTGGTCCTCCACCAATTCGACCATGGCGATATCGAGTCCATCCAAAGAGGAGCCGGACATCAGTCCGATGGCGCAATAAGTGTTCATAAGATACCCGTGTTGGTCAGGAAAACATTCCGACAAAAGTAAAGCCACTCCTTTTGGGAATGGCTTTATAATAAACGTAGTAAGAAATGATTCGCTTGACTTAGGCAGTTGCCAGCTTTTTACTGAGCACCTCCGCCATCATGATTCCGATATTGGCAGGACTGTCTACAACACTGATGCCACATTCCCGCATGATCTTCATTTTAGCAGCAGCGGTATCATCCGCACCTCCGATGATAGCACCGGCATGCCCCATACGGCGTCCGGCAGGAGCGGTTTGTCCGGCAATAAAACCAACCACCGGCTTCCGCATATTGTCTTTAAGCCAGTAGGCAGCTTCTGCTTCCATGGTTCCACCAATTTCACCAATCATAATGATACCATCGGTTTCGGGATCGTTCATCAGCAATTCTACGGCTTCACGAGTGGTGGTACCGATGATCGGGTCACCACCAATACCGATAGCAGTAGATACCCCTAGCCCGGCTTTAACAGCCTGGTCGGCAGCCTCATAGGTGAGGGTTCCGGATTTGGAAACGATACCGATCCTTCCTGGTTTGAATACAAAGCCTGGCATAATGCCCACCTTGGCTTCTCCGGCAGTAATTACACCCGGACAATTCGGGCCGATCAGGCGACAGTCCCGGCTGCGGATGTATTCGCGTGCAAGGACCATGTCCTGAACCGGGATTCCTTCCGTGATGCAAATAATAACTTTGATTCCAGCATCGGCAGCCTCCATGATGGCGTCTGCAGCAAAGGATGGTGGAACAAAAATGATGCTCACATCGGCACCTGTTTGATCAACGGCATCCTTTACAGTATTGAATACCGGGCGATCCAGGTGACTGGTTCCACCTTTTGCGGGGGTTACGCCACCGACAACATTGGTGCCATATTCGATCATCTGGCTGGCATGGAAGCTCCCTTCAGTGCCAGTGAAGCCCTGAACGATCACTTTGGAATCTTTATTTACAAGAACGGACATGAACGATTTACGGTTTGAGATAAATAATTTTTCGATTAACGGGCGCAAAAATAGCCCAATTGCAGTTGATCTCAATATTGAGAAGTATTACCATGCTTTGAGGGGGTTTCACGCAAAGAGGATCGGGAGCTTTCAGGCAGAGAATGTGAGGAGCTGAGAAGCAGAGGGAGAATACAAGTACATGAACGACTCCACACCAGAAAAACAGCTTTTGACTTTCGGCTTTCTACTTCCTGCTCCCCATTTCACAATTCATTTTCGTTCGAATCCAAATAATCCAATTCAGGTGAAGCCCTCACTCGCGATATAAAATGGATCGTCCGTTTTCCTTTATAAGCTTTGATAGCAACTCGAATACCCCAAAAAATAATTAGCATTCCTCCAAATGCACCAACAATTATTCCATTCATTCCACCAATAAAATACGAACACCCGAAATAACATATTACCCCCAATCCAATAAAGGAAACAACAATTACAAAGCCTCCAAAAAATTCAAATATTGTTTCAAGCAATTGAAATGATTTTTTTGCAGCCATTATATAATTGACTAAATACTGCCAAAATGGGGCTAAGAGCATTTGGTGTCAGCCTGCACAATGATAGTAAGATTCAAGGTAGTTGCCCCGTGCCTTTAGGCCGGGGTTGTAAAAGCACCCCGAAAATGTCAAGGGCTTCAGCCCTTCTATTATTGATTATTGGGGGCCATTTGGTATAATTAAATTGGCAATAAATGTGCTATGCTGTAACCAGGGCAATGGGCCTACGGTCGCCATCCGTTATGGCTGGTAAGCTTAAAGGCCCGCATTTCTGTAGTAAATAATAATCCCCAGCTTAAATGGCACGGTGCATCCATTGAGGGATCTTACGACCTGCAAAATCAAACAAAGTTCACAGATTTTAACCCTTCAAAGCATCAAAAATCCAGACCTTTGTTTCTTTAGCTCAATCTGGATATGAATAAAAAGACACTGGTTTTAGGTGCATCCGAAAACCCCTCCCGTTACAGTTACCTCGCCATTAATAAGCTACGCTCCAAAGGCCATGAAGTCATAGCCCTCGGTAAGAAAACAGGTATTGTTTCCGATGTTTCAATCCAGACCGGACAACCAGCAATCGAAGATATCGATACCGTTACGCTTTACTTAAATCAAGCTAATCAGGCGGCCTACCAGGATTATATCCTTTCCCTGAAACCCAAAAGGATCGTATTCAACCCCGGGGCCGAAAACCCGGAACTGGAAGAACTTGCAGAAAAACAGGGTATCAAAACTATGGAAGCTTGCACCCTGGTCCTTTTAAGCACCGGACAATTCTAATGCTGCAAATTCCAATTTAGCGACTGTAATTCGGAGCTTCTTTGGTGATCACAATATCATGTGGATGGCTTTCAGCCATACTGGCTGCGGTGATGCGGATAAACTGAGCATCGGAATGCAGGGTCTCAATATCCTTGGCCCCACAATATCCCATCCCGGCCCTGAGTCCGCCGACAAACTGTTGCATGATTTCTGCCAGACTACCCTTGAATGGAACACGACCGACAATGCCTTCCGGTACCAGTTTCTTGATATCGGCCTCCACATCCTGGAAATAACGATCCGAAGAACCTTCCTTCATGGCCTCAACTGAACCCATGCCCCGATAACTCTTGAACTTCCGGCCTTCATAGATAATGGTCTCGCCAGGGCTTTCTTCCGTTCCAGCAAAAATGGATCCAGCCATTACACAAGAAGCACCGGCAGCAATCGCCTTCACCATATCACCCGTATAACGAATGCCCCCATCTGCAATAACAGGGACTCCCCGACCCTTCAAAGCTTCTGCAGCTTCTAAAATCGCTGTCAGCTGAGGTGCGCCGGCTCCGGTCACGATACGAGTTGTGCAGATGGAACCAGGCCCTACACCGACTTTTACAGCATCAGCACCGGCATCCGCCAAAGCACGTGCACCAGCGGCGGTAGCCACATTTCCTGCAATCAGATTGAGGGAACCAAAGGCTTTCTTGACCTTCGAAACCATGTCCATCACGCCCCGGGAATGCCCATGCGCACTGTCCAGGGTGATCACATCAACACCGGCGGCTTTTAGGGCCTCTACACGATCCATGGTATCCGCAGTAATACCCACGGCCGCTCCAACCAATAGGCGGCCATTCTGGTCTTTACAGGCATTGGGATGGCTTTTCAGGTGCATGATATCCCGGAAGGTGATCAGTCCCGCAAGCCGTCCATCCTTATCAACAATCAGCAATTTTTCGATCTTATATTCTTCGAGAATGCCCTCTGCAGCCGACATACTCGTACCCTGAGGGGCCGTTACCAGATTTTCGCGGGTCATGATTTCGGAGACCTGTTTGGATCCGTTCTTTTCAAAACGCATATCCCTATTGGTCAAAATGCCCACCAGGCGATTTTTGGCATCAACTATTGGTATCCCACCAATTCCTTTTTCCCGCATCAGGCGTTGTGCTTCTGCAACCGTTGCATCCGGAGACAAAGTGATGGGATCCGTGATAATACCACTTTCCGAGCGCTTCACCCGGCTGACCTGCTCGGCCTGCCGATCTATGCTCATATTCTTATGCAGCATGCCAATTCCACCCTCGCGAGCCAGCGCAATAGCCAAACGTGCCTCCGTAACGGTATCCATTGCAGCGGAAACCATGGGCATTTCAAGCCGGATGTCTTTGGTTAATTGTGTGGAAATAGAAACTTCCCGCGGAAGTATTTCGGAATAAGCGGGAACGAGTAAAACATCATCAAACGTGAGCCCCTCGCCATAAAACTTATTGTTTGCTGCCATGCGCGAAGTTAAGTGAAAAGTAAGGAATCTGGCAAAGGCACTCCTCTGATCCATTCATCAAGGAATCCAATACTTCCGAAAATACCATTCACTTTATATAATAGTTGTCCGAAACTTTGAAATTAGATTTGGCCATACAGCCGCTCATTTATTCGATCAAAAAAGCATTAAATGCCCAGATAATTAAGGAATAACTTGTCTAAATAAATAGATGTGCGGGGTATCCTGTATTTTTCCACCCGATTATCATGATGCCTACTTACTCCCGCCAATTAGCCTTTGAACCGCTTAGTCAACAGGAGCGCTATGCATCCACGGAACTCAGGAAATTAATTCAATACCTCACTACACATTCCCCTTTTTACCAGGAACGATTCCAAAACAATCAAACTCCGAGCGACCAGATTCTGAACCTTGCAGATCTGCATAAACTACCCTTTACAAGCAAAAATGATATCCAGGAACGCAATTGGGATTTTTTATGCATTCCTCGGCATTCAATAGCTGAGTACACCACTACATCGGGCACGCTTGGGCGCCCCGTAAACATTGCACTCAGCGAATCGGATCTTCAACGCCTGGCCTATAATGAAAGCCAATCATTTCGCTGTGCTGGAGGCCAGGCTCCTGACATCTATCAACTCGCCCTGACCCTGGATCGCCAATTTATGGCGGGCATGGCCTACTATGCTGGCATCCGGAAATTGGGAGCTGCGGTCATTCGTACCGGACCTGGCCTTTCCCAAATGCAGTGGGATACGATACATAAACTTGGGACGACCTGCCTGGTCGGCGTTCCGTCGTTTCTCCTGAATATGGCGAAATGGGCCCGGGAACAGGGCATTGATCCTTCAAAGAGTCCCGTCAAACGTGCCATCTGCATTGGAGAAAGTATTCGAAAGGAAGATCTGAGTCTAAACGCCCTGGGATCACAACTCCGGGAGGCCTGGCCCCTCGAATATTACAGTACCTATGCAGCAACGGAACTCCAGACCGCCTTTACTGAATGTGCTGCTGGCGTAGGAGGTCATGTTCAACCCGATTTAGCCATCGTTGAGATCTTGGATGAACAGGGGCAACCAGTTCCCGATGGATGCGCCGGTGAAGTGGTTATTACAACCCTGGGGATCGAAGCTATGCCCCTCCTGCGCTACCGGACCGGAGATATCGCCACCTTACATTCCGCACCTTGTAGCTGTGGCAGAAACTCTAAACGCCTGGGACCTATTATCGGCCGTAAAGGACAAATGATCAAATACAGGGGCACGACACTATTCCCGCCCGCTATTTTTGATCTACTCAACCAGTTTCCAGGGGTTACATCCTATGTGGTGGAATTAAGCAGCGGAAGCTATGAAACGGACGAGATCCTGTTGCATCTTTTTTGCCCGGATGATCCGGAAACCTGTGAACGGAGCTTAAAGGAATTATTTCAATCCCGGCTACGGGTGATTCCTCAGATGGTTTTCCATAGTCAATCAGAAATAGAGGCCATGATACAGGTCCCTGGGAGTCGGAAGCCGGTGCGGTTTATTGATCGGCGGAACTAGGTTAATAATGGTACATCCGATAAAGTCCCCTTCGGGAATCACAAAGTTTGGGGCTACGGAAAAGGCCAACATATTCTGGTACATCCGATAATGGTACATCCAATAATCTTTTGTCATTCCCTGAAGGGAATCCGTTTTTTTGTATATACCCTCTATTGGGTACGATGCTTACCCTATATGAAAATGAAATGCCCAGCATAGAAACAGGTTTCCTTCGGAAAGGCCTGTCCCGCCGAATGGCGGGAACAAAGTTTAGGTCAACACCTTGGTTAAAATGGGATTGCCGCAAGGCTGTTGGTCAAAATACACAACAGCGGCAGTGAGTTTGGACCAAATAAGGAACAAATAAGTTCCAGATTCGGATGGTTGCTGCGTTAAAGATTATTTTAAAAAATATCCACCGTCCCACTAAGGTTTCGCAACAAATCCTCGTCTATTAAGTTACAACTCCCTTTTATGAAAATGGCCCTCCCTTTTATGATCCTTTGCCTATTGGGGCTGTTATGCTCCTGCAAACATTCCTCCGAAGACCAGGGAATGCTTTCGGATGCTCAATACCGCGGCACATTCAGAGCTATTATAAACCAAATTCCCGGACCCTATGCGCACTTTAACCTGGAATTAAATGCCGGCCATATCAAAGCCTCAACGGATAGCATCGGATACCCTTCCATCTGTAATAGTGATGGCTTTTCTCAGCAGGACAATACCCTAACGTTTGTCAATACCTGTTTTTGGCCGGACCTTGCAGGACTTATCCTATTAGAAGGACCTTATACGATTAATCCAGGATCTGATAGTATTCAATTGGTCCAATACATCAGCGATGAACGCGAATACCTCATTTCTTTAAAAAAACAACCATGAGCCGTATCCATTCAATCTTTTATTTCCTTCTGGCTATTTCTCTATTAGGAACTTCCTGCACGAAAAGCGTTTCGAGTAGCCCCGGATTAACGATACCAAACGGGGATTTTGAACTTTGGGATAGCCAACCCAAACTCCTGAACTGGCAAACGAATAGCTGCCCGATGTGTATGGTACAGATGAACATGTATCTGGTTCAAAAGGATAGCTTAGCCTACACTGGACAATGGGGAGCACGATTTGTCTCCAATTTTAGTTTTCCTGGAATCGCGCAGCAAACCTTTGCGATTGATGAACCTACCCATGCTATGTCTGCAGATATTCGCTCTAACATGACTGCAGGTGATACTGCAAGCATAAAGGTTTACCTGATTTCTAATAAACAGGTATTTGACTCCGGGATCTGGTATGAAACGTCCAGTACTCCACAATACAAAACTATCACGATCCCTTTTACACCAGTAACTGGTATCATGCCAGATTCTGCGAAGATTATTATCACCGGAGGCAAAAAAGTAACATCCAGCTTTACGGTCGACTATCTGTACCTGGTACCTCTTATGAATTAATCGATTTTTAGTCCATTAAACATGTTATCCATTTGATGAAACTCAAAAATATCTTCCTCCTTTTCCTGGCCTTGAGCCTTACAGGCTTGTCCTGCAAAAAGAAATCAGACGGTGATGGGCCAATCCATCCCGATTATTTTGAATTTGGATATGGTGGTGGCTTTTCCCTGAACAAGATCTATCGAATCGAGGGAGGAATTGTTTTTGCACAGGACAGCCTGAAGATCCCGCTTGGAACCATCAAGTATGCCACCGCCCAACAACTCCTAAAAGATTTCCCCAGTTACCTATTGCAACATCCCAATCAGAATTTTGGTTGCCTAGGTTGTGTAGATGAATTGGTAACTGAGATCCATTATGGCTTTGGAGGCACCGAATACAGTTGGAAGATTGATAGTGATGAGACCGGCATCCCAACTGAATTGCGTGCCTACATGAAGGAAGTGATACAGGTTACGGATCAAATGTATTAGCAGTAATGATTGGATTGTTCCCTATAATTGACCTTCACATAATTCATGACCCGAAAAAAAAATTTCAATAAAATGATAAAACCCTACTATATCCTGATCCTCGTCCTGAGCCTTTCCGTGATAGGCTGGGGCTGCAAACATGGGGAAACAGACACCTACCCCATCCAAACTGACTATTTTGATTTTGCTTACTCAAATAGTTGGTCCGGGAACAATAAACTCTACCGGATTGAGGCTGGGAATGTTTTTGTGCTGGATAGTTTTAAAACACCTCTGGGTGCCCTCAAGTTTAATACCGCCCAAAAACTGATCCTGGATTTACCTTCATTCCTGCTTCAACATCCCAACCAGGATTTTCTGTGTTCAGGTTGCGCAGATCAACCCGGAATATTTATTCGCTGCAGCATTGCAGGTACGATATATCAATGGTCGATTGATGATGTCCCGGAAACAATACCGAATGAATTACGCGGTTATGTAAATGAAGTCATTTCCATTTCCAATCAAATGTAAGCTCCCCTGAAATGTATTGTATGCTTCCATTTCCATCCCCCTGATGCCTGCACCAAATGAACAGGAACTAATAAACGGCTGCCGGAATAAGGACCGATACTGGCAGGAGCAGCTTCATAGAACCTACTATGGGAGGCTGATGCGGATCTGTGCCCGCTATGCCAGGAATATGGAAGATGCAGAACAACTGCTTCAGGACGGTTTCCTTCGAATTTTTTCAAAGATCGACAGCTACGAACACAAAGGCTCTTTTGAGGGCTGGATGAAGCAGATCATTGTGAACATCTGCCTTGATTTTCTAAAAACCAAAACCGGGAAGGCAATGGCAGACCTCGAAATCGACCATCACTTAACGGATACCCTGCCAGGCACTATTGTACAAAATGGTTTAGAACAATTGGCTTTTAAAGATTTACTACGAATAATTCAGCAATTACCGGACATGAACCGAACTGTCTTCAATCTTTTTGTTTTTGAAGGGTATTCCCATAAAGAGATTGCCTCGCTCCTTGGAACCACCGAGAGCAGTTCGTCCTGGCATGTCTATCAGGCCCGAAAACTGCTTCAGGAAAGCATCCTCACTCACCAAGTAAATGATCAACAAGATGCAGGCAAATGAATTCGATACGGCGCTGCGGAACCGCTTTGAGGCCTGGGAACCGGAATATAATCCGGTAACATGGACCCAATTGGAACAAAAGCTGTCCCCAAATAAATCCGGGAAACGTTTTATCCTGATCCCATTGGCCCTTGGACTTGCCGCCTCTGCAGCCCTCGCCAGTGTTTGGATATTCAGGTCCGGACCATTGGAAAAACCAAAAACAATGGCTTCGACGCTGTCGCCGATTTCCGGAAATTCAGGTAAATCAGGACTTCCATTTAAACAATCCATTGCTCCAACGATCCTCCATAAATTAACTGCCGCTAACAGCATTCCTGGAAATCAAAATACAATTCAGTCAGGTCAGGTAAGCTATACTGCTCCTGCAACTTACAAGGATTCTGCCCGTTCATCTATAACGGAAATAACTGCGAATAATTCAGAAAAAGGCAATGATGCGCCAAAAATCAAAACCGTTCCCTATGATCTGAATCCAGGTTGGATGGAAGAAACTCCTTCGAATCATGCCAAGAAATCACCCGCCTTCCTGGTGAGTCTTAGTGCAGGCTTGCAGTATGGCAATCTGAATGCAGGATATTCTGCCAATATCCAGGTTCAGCATTCCTTAGGTGCCCGTTGGTCCCTCGAAGCAGACATGGGTTTTCTGCGATATGGAGCCAATGGAACCCAACAGGCATCGGAAGCGGATATCAACAACTTTAAGAATCTGAACATGGCCGGACAGGGAACTGTTATTGATATCAATACCCGTCATGCTCCGATCAATTATCTGACCGCCGCTCCGGTAGTACGATTCCATCTGCTAAAAAGATGGAGCATAGGCGCTGGTATGGATATACAGAGAGGGTTGGTCGACCAGGGATATAAATCATTCCTGGTGGATGATGGCGTCCTCAAAGTATTGCCGGCAGTGGATTTTGGTGCCAGGGCCAGTCTTCAGTATCATCTGAGCGGGTTGTTCGAAACCGGAGTGCTTTACCGTCAGGGCATGAATAACCTGTTGCAACCTGGCAATACCTATCTCGACCGGCATTACCTGGAGATCCAGCTAAAAGTGCCTTTGAGTAGGCATTGAGAGATGTTTTTTCAACTCTGGCCCTCCTTTACTATGTTACGGCAGGGAACCCTAAAGGCTAGGGGCAACTTTTTTGAGCCATGCTATCATTTTGATTTCTGATACCAAAATTCTCCTAGACCATATTTAGCCTGCTCCTTCAGATTCCTAGCCTTCTGCGCTGGTACTGCCGAGCACACCACAGTTGCCCCGCGCCTTAAGGCCGGAGATCAGCATTTACTGCGGATAAGCAGGCCTTTAGGCGTGCCCGCCAAAGCTGATGGCGACAGTTGGCCTTTTGCGCCCATACTGCAGAGCCCACCACAGTTGCCCCGCGCCTTTAGGCCGGGGATCAGCATTTACTACAGTTAATCAGGCCTTTAGGCGTGCCCGCCAAAGCTGAAGGCGACGGTTGGCCTTTTGCGCTGGTTATGCACCGTAGATTTATTGCAATAAAAGAATGGCTGAGGCCCTTTGCATTATGGGGTCCATATTAATCCCCAGCCCTCCTTCGCTATACTACGGCGGGGTAGCGGGATTATCGACCACTCAACGATTTGCCTATCGCTGATTTCATTTGATAAAGGAGCAATCCACAAACGAAAATCAGAGCCACCCACATGGGCCACCCAGGAATCAGCGCAAAATGCAGGCCGGAACTACTTCCTTTAACATGCGCAATGATCTGGGAAAGGATAGCCAGAATCGCTGCCACTGCAATGGACAGCCCCAGTAAAGGCAGAAAATTTTTGTACAAAAATTTCCGCAGGCTGCTGGGGGCATATCCAATTTCCTGAAGCAGCTGAACCGACTGACGGGCTCGTGAAACAGTAAGCTCTATGAAAAGTACAAAGACCAGTAGGCTTACACCTAAGAGGACCAGAGCTAATCCACCGGTAATTCCGGCCGTAACCTGCACGATCGAGCGCAATTTGCTCCAACGCTGCATTTCGCTATTGGTCACATAATTATGCGATTCCAGAAACTCATTGAGCTGAGTGGCGGAGGGATCTTTTACTTTCAGGATTAACCTGGAAACCGGTTGATTCGCAGCAGCCTGACCATTCGAATATTCAATGAATGATTCCGGAACCAGTACGGAGGTAATCCGATCAGAAAAGCCCACTACATGCGCCGTATAGGTGGCGGTTCCGTTCCCCTCCCCGATTTCCAGCCGAAAGGGCAAGGCCTTTATCGTCTCCTCTGACAATTGGGGAAGGCCTTGTCCGGGAGCGAAGGCATAATTGTATAAACTCAGAAATGAGGAAGAAAGGATGATCGGAACCGAAGGTTTTCCTGCCAGCCACTCCCATTCGGCCGGGCGCTTATCCATGAAACGATCCGGTACGGCCTCCAGGATCATAACGGTGGAAAAGCCCGCACCAGGAGCGATCTGCATACTCATATAGGCCCTTGGTTTCAGGGATTGCAACTTACCCACATCTTCAACCTGTGGAGCTTTGCGAAAATCCTCCAGGTCGGAATTCGAAAAAACGGTTTGTTCCGGATGACCCATATTCTCATTGGTAACTTTCCGGCTTACGGTGAGAAAGCTGCTTCCAAGACTATCATCCGACACCCGACCCCGAAGCAGCTCATTAAAATTCCACCAAATGAGAATGGCCATTAATAGCAATGCCAGACCGATGCCCATGGCGATCAGTGCTGCCCACATCCGTTTGGCAGACGCTCCTTCCAGCAGAAGTTTATGCAGGAGTACCTGTTGATTCGTCGCTTTCAAAGGATCTGTTTTTGCGTGTAATTAAAATGCCTGTTATCATCAAGATCCAACAATAAGAATGCCGCCTGATTGCGCGTTACAACTTCCAGAATCAATTGAGCTGCCAGCTCGGTATTATGGGCATCAAGATGACTGAAGGGCTCATCCATCAACAACCAGGAAAAGGGTTGCAACAGGGCACGAAGTATTGCCACGCGTTGTTGTTCTCCATAAGAAAGCGTCGCAGCAGCTTGTTCGCTTCGATCGGCAATGCCCAATCGATCCATCCACGAACGAAGTTCTTCTTCCGAAATGGTATTAGTGAGCATCCGTTTGATCTCCAGGTTTTCCCAGGCAGTCAGCGATGGAAACAGACGCAGATCCTGAAAGATCACACTGAGTTCCTGTTGACGAAATGTTGCCAGTTGTTCCGGATCCATTTTGCGAATTTCTCCGGAACCCCAGTGCACCTGCCCTTCATAATCATTTCGGAGCCCATAAAGAATATGAACTAATGTTGTTTTACCGGTTCCTGAGGGAGCCTGAAGAAAGATTTGCGCAGGTGCTGTCCAATGGATATCCTGTAGCCAGATCTCAGATTCCCTGGATTGCAGGCGTTCCCGGAGCGGGATAGGGATCAGCCCCTGGAGACTAAGGGAAAGCGTTTGAGCCATGAGAACTGGAAAATTAAGTAAACCCCGAACAAGCTGTCTATTGCAAATTATTGCTGACCTGTATTATATTTAATCATGGCTGATCGTCTTTTTGATTTTGTGAAGGGTCGTTATGATTCTGGTCCGGAGGAAATCCTGCTAGCTGCCAAAGAAAATGGAAGCTGGAGAGAATATACCGTTCGGGAGGCCTGGGAAACGGCCATAAGTATGTCCATAGCCCTCCAGGAGATCGGTATAGACCATGTGGATCTTCAGCCAGAGGCCCAGGAAAAGATTGCCATTTTATCTGCAAACCGTCCGGAATGGATCATTACCGACCTGGCTGTACAGCTATGCGGCGCCGTTCTGACGCCCATTTATCCAACAATTGCTCCTGCCGAACTTGCGTTTGTATTACAGGACGCAGGGGTAAAAAAACTGTTCATTTCCGGACCGGAACTCTATGTTCGTTACAAGGAAGTATTATCCGACCTGAGCCATATTTTTTGTTTTGACCCAGTACAGGGACAAACCGACTGGAAATCCCTTCGATCCACAAAGACGGCCCCGGAGCCTGGTTTGACCGCACGTATCCTGCCGGAAACCCTGGCAACCATCATTTACACTTCAGGCACCACTGGAAATCCCAAAGGGGTGATGCTTAGCCATAGCAATATCGTCAGTAATGTCACCGATTCCATGCCGGTTTTCACCTTTGCAAAGCATGGTGACCGTGCCCTGAGCTTCCTGCCACTGAATCATATTTTCGAGCGGATGGTGACTTATATCTACATCAATGCCGGACTTTCCATCTGGTATGCTGAAAGTATGGATACCATTGGCGCGAATCTGCTGGAAGTCAAACCTATGGTTTTTTGTACCGTCCCGCGATTGCTGGAGAAGGTTTATGAACGGATTATGACCAAAGGGCTCGAGCTAAAAGGTATTAAGCGGGCTTTATTTTTCTGGGCCCTGGAATTGGGCAAGAAGTTTGATAATGCAAAACCAACTTCCTTCTGGTACCGCCTCCAACTGGCATTAGCCAATAAACTGATCTTCTCCAAATGGAGGGAAGCTCTGGGTGGACGGGTAAAGGCAATCGTTACCGGCTCTGCTGCCTGCCAGGAACGACTTATCCGCATCTTCACGGCAGCCAGGGTGATCATCATGGAGGGCTATGGACTGACCGAAACATCACCGGTTATCACGGTGAATCATTTTGAAACCGAGGACCGGAGAATCGGTACCGTCGGGCCGCTGATCGAGCATGTTGAGGTGATGCTGGCGGAGGATGGGGAGATCCTTTGTAAAGGTCCCAATATAATGATGGGCTATTACAAAAATCCGGAAATGACGGCAGAGGCCATGAAGGATGGCTGGTTTCATACCGGCGATATCGGTCAATGGGTGGATCAGCGATTCCTAAAAATTACCGACCGGAAGAAGGAGATTTTCAAGACCTCCGGCGGTAAATATGTAGCGCCGCAACCGATTGAGAATAAAATGCGCGAAAGTCCGTACATCGAACAGATCATGGTAATCGGTTCCGACAGGAAGTTTGTTTCGGCCCTGATTGTTCCCTCGATGCTGCAGGTACGAAAGCATCTGAAGGATGAGGGCAAAACGCTACCGAATGGGGATGATGCATTGATTCAGATGCCGGAAGTGCAATCACTGATCCGGGCTCAGCTCGATAAGTACAATGTTCATTTCAATCATGTGGAACAGGTCAAGAAGTTTAGCCTGCTGGCTGCGGAATGGACGGTGAATGGCGGGGAATTGACCCCTTCCTTAAAAGTAAAGCGCAAGGTGATCGAGCAGAAGTACGCTAAGCTGATTGAGGCAATGTATGATTAATAGGGATTTCATATCCCACTTCCCATGGTATTGACCTTATTGTGAAGTTGGAAATGCAACGATCATAAAGGCACCCTTTAATAGGTACTGCACAAAAGGGACTGCACCATAGTTACAACAAAGCGACTTGCTTTGCCCGTCGAAGCCTTGGCGAAGGAGGGCCTTTGTCGGGATGACACTCTAATGCAAATACCTGGAGACGGTCGCCGTGAACCGTCACATTCTATGTCGCTAAAAACTACTTCATCCCATAAGAAATCAACAACACAATCGCTGCCAGGGCATAAATAGCCAGAAGGATCAGGACCATGATCCCCATAAACCGGAAACAATTGCGCAAATACTTCAGGGCATCATTAAATTGAACAGCATCCTGTACCTGCATACTCGCCTTGATCTTTCTGGAAAATTGAAAAAGATACCAGGTTGGAAAACAATAAAGACCACTAAAAACAATATTCACCGACATAATTACACCAGCTGATATTGGCTTTCCTTGGGCTGCCATTATATCCTTGAGATATAATGTTCCAAATATTCCGAAAATAACCAACAGGGTAAGCATTACAAAGCCGACTATCGCCAGAAACCGCGTCCATCGGGCAGTATCCAGCAAATAGGCCTTTGCAGTATCATCGACCTGTAAGCTGAACAGGTCTTTTCTTTCAGGGGAAGCATCAAAAAGTCCCATCTAAATGCACATTTTTTATAAAAATTAATAAGCCCGGGCAAAAAGAACCCGTTGGGTGCTGGGTTTGCCACTTAGTATACAAGTACCTTCTTCCTGTTGATTATCTAATGGGATGCAACGGATGGTAGCCTTGCTGAGTTCCTTAATTTTCTCTTCTGTCTCCGGCGTTCCATCCCAATGCGCCATGATAAATCCGGGCGTAGTTTCCAAAGCCTTCATGAATTCATCCCAGGTATCGATCCGGCGGGTATTAGCCTCCCGGAAGCTCAGGGCCTTTTGATACATATTCTGATGGATCTGCTCCAGGAGATTCAAAACATAATCCGCAATACCATCCAGGGAAACGGAATTCTTTTCACCGGTATCGCGGCGGGCCAATTCGGTCACATTCCCCTCAATATCCCGCAATCCTAGTGCCATCCTTATCGGAACACCCTTCAGTTCATGTTCGGCGAATTTCCATCCTGGACGGGTAGTATCATCATTGTCAAATTTGACGCGGATGCCAGCAGCCTTCAGCGTCTGGATCAGTTCCTGTATCCGGCTGTTGATTTTTTCATGCGAATCAGGGCCCTTATAAATTGGGACGATAACCACCTGGACAGGCGCCAGTTTTGGAGGAAGCACCAAACCCTTGTCATCACTATGAGCCATTACCAGCGCACCGATCAGTCGGGTACTAACACCCCAGGAAGTGGCCCAAACATATTCGAGCTGGTTATTCTTATCCGAGAAGGTCACTTCAAAAGCCTTTGCAAAGTTCTGTCCCAGGAAGTGCGAAGTCCCGGCCTGAAGGGCTTTACCATCCTGCATCATGGCTTCAATGGTGTAGGTATCCTCGGCACCTGCGAAGCGCTCATTGGCGGTTTTTACACCGCGGATCACGGGCAAGGCCATATACTCTTCGGCAAACTTTGCATAAATGCCCAGCATTTGCCGGGTTTCAGCTACTGCTTCATCCTTAGTGGCATGAGCTGTATGGCCTTCCTGCCAAAGAAATTCGGTGGTGCGCAGGAAGAGACGGGTTCGCATTTCCCAGCGAACGACATTGGCCCATTGATTGACCAGGATGGGAAGATCACGATAGCTTTGGATCCAGGTCTTATAAGTGCTCCAGATGATCGCTTCACTGGTTGGACGAACCACCAACTCTTCTTCGAGCTTGGCCTCTGGGTCCACCATCAGTTTGCCGGGATTATCGGGATCATTTTTTAGACGGTAGTGGGTAACAACAGCACATTCTTTGGCAAAACCTTCTGCATTCTTTTCTTCCGCTTCAAAAAGACTCTTGGGAATGAAAATGGGGAAGTAGGCATTTTGGTGGCCGGTTTCTTTAAACATGCGGTCCAGGTTGGCCTGCATGGCTTCCCACAGCGCATACCCATATGGCTTTATTACCATGCATCCACGTACTGCGGAGTAGTCGGCAAGGCCACCTTTTAGGATTAAGTCGTTGTACCACTCCGAGTAATTCTCTGAACGGCTTGTTAAAACATTACTCATGATAATCTTCGCCCGATTTTTGTAGTCTTTGTTACAGTTAAGGCGGGCAAAAGTATTAATTTCACAGTGCAAACCGCATTAAATCAATTAAAGATGAAACGTTATCTGGCTACAGGATTGGTATTGCTGGCAATTTGCGGGGCTTCGGCTTCCTTTGCACAGAGCGGGCGGACTTATAATGATGATATTTATTCGGATAGTAAACCGAATCAGAACCGGCAGTCTCAACCGGCTCAGAATAATACCCCCCAACAGGAGGGGACTACGGATCAGGGGCGTTCAAATGATGATCAGAATTATCAACAGAATCAGAATTACCAGCAGAATAATCAATCTGGTCAAAATTATAATCAGGGCAGAAACCAAAATAATCAGTACAGCTCCTCCGACGGAAGTTATTACGATCAGCAAAATGATCAGGCACCGGCTTATAACTCCAATGCCTATGATGATTATGATAATGACTATTATTATTCCAGCCGGATCAACCGATTCAATTATCCGTTTTACAACCAGCCTTATTACAGTGCCTTTTACAATCCAAACTGGTATGACCGGTATTGGGTAGACCCTTATTGGGGCTGGAGCCCTTGGGTAACACCAGGTGTGTCCGTTTCATTCGGTTATGGCCCTTACTGGTCATCATTCTGGGGTTGGAATTCCTGGTATGGCTGCAGTTCTTTTGGATCTTATTATGGCTTCCCGGGCTATTGTGGATATGGTGGCTTCTATAGTGGTTATTGGAATGGCTATTATGCCGGTCTTTATAACAATTATGGATATGGACACGGTTTCCGTGGGGTAACTTATGGTCCCAGGTATTCACTGAATGCCAATCATAATGGCATGATAGCCCGTAATGTTGGGTTTAATGGCTTCCGCAGGGATGCAGGGACTTCCAACTACCAGGGGATGAACAGTAATCAGCGGGAGCAAGGATATCGCTCCAACTATTCCCAAAACCAGGGTGCCGTTCGTAATAATAATCAAGGAGTGGTGAATCAGAATAATAACGCTCAGCAAGGTGGTCGTCAGCGTGGCGGTGGTTGGTTTGGAGGTCGTGGCGATCGTCAGGCAGCGCCTGCAAACAATAATCCTGCACAATCCGGAGCACCAGCTCAACAAGGTCGTCAAAATATGCCGGCCCGGAATTTTGGGGGCGGAAATAATGGTGGCAGAGCCTTCGGCGGCGGTGGTCGCAGCTTTGGTGGAGGTGGTGGCGGCGGAAGAAGTTTCGGTGGCGGCGGCGGTGGCGGCCGTAGTTCCGGTGGTGGACATGGTGGACGCCGATAAATACGTTAAATAATGTACAAACCACTGCAGTAGGTACTGCGGTGGTTTTTTTTTGAAGGAATACGGTATAGTTTTTGGATTTCTTTTAAAGGTTCTAAGGACACCTGATTTTAAACTAATAGCAGGAATCCCCTTCTAATAATCACGATTAAACCAAGAAATTTGAATATGCACTATCCAAGATTTCGCAGTCTCGTATTGACTGCTTCGCTGGTATCTCTGATTGCTCCCGCAGCATTCTCACAAGATGAGCGGGATGCCCTCCGGCTTTCCAATCTACAACCGCAGGGAACCGCTCGATCTATAGGATTTGGATCAGCACTCGGGTCTATAGGAGGTGATTTTTCATCCCTGGCAGTCAATCCTGCCGGGATCGGTATTTACCGCAGCTCAGAAATGATGATCACCCCATCCCTGACATTTAGTAATACCAATTCCGATTACTCTGGCAATAGTGCCAGTCAGTCAGGTTCCCATTTTTCTCTCGGCAATATTGGTATCGTAGCCACACGAGTGGCTCGTGGCCGACGGAAAGAACATTCGGATTGGACCGCCGTATCCTTTGGTTTTGGACTCAATCGAATGGCCGATTTTACCCGGGATTATACCTACCAGGGAACCAATTCGACATCTTCAGGATCCTTTGTTTTCGAAAATGATGCGAACACCTATGGGCGTTCTGGAAACGGGCAAATTGTATATCCGGCGGACCTGGGTTACGAAAGTTATTTATTGGATACTACCAGTGGCGGAAAATATGTATCAGTCGTCAATCCGGCGCTGTATCCCGTACGTCAGACAACGACTGTTCACGAACGCGGTGGCATTTCCGAAATGGACTTAACCTTGGGTGGTGCCTATCATGACAAGTTGATGTTGGGAGCGACATTGGGTGTTCCGTTTGTCCATTATTTGCGGGATAAAACGTTTTATGAACAGGATATCAGCGGCAATACCAATAATGATTTTGATTATTTCCGGTATACCGACAATCTGAAAACGGATGGTACTGGTATCAATCTGAAGTTGGGTCTTATTTATAAGGTGAATGATTATTTCCGTTTCGGAGCTGCTATTCACACCCCTACCGAATTTTATTTGACCGATGTGGATAATCAATCCGTCACCGCCAATACAGAAAATTTTGCGGTTAGCCAAGGAGCTAGTTCTGTAAATACAGCAACAGCTGCAGAAAACCAATATAATTATCGGATTACAACTCCTTGGAGAGGGGTAATTTCCGGATCCGGGCTCTTTGGTAAGTATGGTTTCTTTACCGTGGATTATGAATATGTGGATTATAGCAGCAGCATGGTCCATTTTGACCAGGATAACAAAGACTATGAAACGGCCGTAAATAACGCCATTAAGAGTACCTATAAAGGCGCCAGCAATGTCCGGGCAGGCGTTGAAGTTCGCCTTCAAAATCTGATGCTCCGTGCCGGCTTTGGCTATTATGGCAATCCTTATCAGGGTAGCTCCGTTTCCGCTGAACGCCTGGATTTTTCCGGTGGAATCGGTTTCCGTTTTGAAAGGACCTTTATCGACCTGGGATTTGTACACCATGATTACAAAATGTCCGAACAACCTTATCAACTACCAATGGATGGGGTGTATACGGGTATCGTAGTTCCAACAGCCACGCTGAATACCGGTGCCAATAATGCGGTGATGACGTTTGGGTTTAAGTTCTAGACTGATACCGTATATACGTGGAATTCCTTTTTACCCGCCGTAGTCTTCGGCGAAGGAGGGTCGTCGGGATGTATTGTGTCCAAAATTGGGTACGAACTTCAACAATTACTGTCATCCCGACGAAGGACCACCTTCGTCGGGTGCAAAAGGCCCTCACAGCGGGTTGGTGAAAGATGCATTGTGTAAAGCATTTTTAATAGAAGCAATGCATCTATAACAGCAATACAGAAAGGCCGCCCAGGTATATCCAGAGCGGCCTTTTTTTATCAAATCCTAAGCGTGTATTCCGATCACTTTAAAAAGTCCGGGAATGCTTGAAACGCTCGCTAACCACCAGTTCCTTGGAACCTGCCGTGTATTTGTAAAATCCTTCCCCACTCTTTACACCGAGGAAACCAGCCTGAACCATATTCGCCAATAGCGTAGCCGGTGCATATTTCTGATTACCGAAGCCCATGTGCAATACATTCATGATGCTATAGCAGGTGTCCAATCCAATAAAGTCAGCCAATTGCAATGGGCCCATCGGATGCGCCATACCCAGCTTCATGATCGTATCAATTTCTTCCACACCGGCAACACCTTCCTGTAGCGCCAGGATGGCCTCGTTCAGCATCGGTAACAGGATCCGGTTGGAGATAAATCCAGGATAGTCATTGACAACGCATGGAACCTTACCCAGGTGACGCGACAGATCAACGATCACTTCAGTAACCTTGACATCCGTTGCATAACCATTGATGATCTCCACCAGTTTCATGACCGGAACCGGATTCATAAAGTGCATTCCAATTACTTTGGAAGGGCGCTTGGTATAAGAAGCAATCCGGGTCAGGGAAATGGAGGAAGTATTGGAGGCGAGGATGCAATGCTCCGGAGCCAGCTTATCAAGCTCCTGGAAGATCTTCACCTTCAGATCAATATTCTCCGTCGCCGCTTCAACAATGAGGTCGGCATTCTTAACTGCTTCACTCATTTCAGTAAAGGTGGTGATCCGCGCCAGTGATGCCGCTTTATCGGCTTCGCTCAGGGTAGCCTTGCTCACCTGCCGGTCCATATTCTTGGAAATAGTGACCAGGGCTTTGTCCAGGGCAGATTGATTAATATCCATCATGTGCACCTTAAAGCCATTCTGTGCGAAGACATGACTGATGCCATTGCCCATAGTACCTGAACCGATAACGGTTACCGTTTGGATTTGCTGAAGCATTTGTTGTGTTTTGTCGTCGAAACCAGCGGGTTTGACATCCGCTGCAACGATTGAATCTTTAAGCATTAGAATAAGTTTTTTTGAACGGCGCAAAGGTAGCCTTTAGATAACATGGGAATCATATAGAGGGCCTAATTAACCATTGCCATAAACAGCTTATCCACAAAGCATTAGTATAATTTAATCTTACAATGCAAGTTAATTACCATGCTTACCAAAGTCTTACCCTTGCACTATCCGGTAGGTACATCTTATCCCCAGGCTTCACTTGGAACGCTTCATAGAAGGCTGGAACATTCGGCAATGGTCCATTCACCCGGAATTTAGCCGGTGCATGGACATCCGTGATCACCTGGGAAGCTAATTGTTCCGGGCGAATCTGATACATCCATCCCAGGGCATAACCCAAGAAATACCGCTGCAGTGGTGTCAGACCATTGATCTTTTCATTCTTTTTAAACGCTTCCGTTTGCTTGAAGGCATCAACACCCAAAAGAAGTCCTCCAAGATCGGCCAGGTTTTCACCCAAAGAAGCACGGCCATTCAGATGAATGGTATCCACAGCGATCATACCATTGAATTGGTTCACCAGAACTTTTGAGCGGATCGCAAATTGAGCAGAATCATTACTACTCCACCAGTTTTTAAGGTTGCCCTTCTCATCATACTGCCGGCCCTGATCATCAAATCCATGAGTAATTTCATGACCAATCGTTGAGGCTGCTGCATATCCATAAACAAGCGCATCATCCAATTCTTCATCCCGGAATCCCGGAACTGTAAAGATACCGGCAGGCAATACGATCTCATTATTGGACGGGTTATAATAGGCATTATAGGTCTGAGGCGTCATATCCCATTCGGTGCGGTCAACCGGCTTGCCCAGCTTTTTAATCTGGTAAGCATTCCACCATTGGGAGGCCGCCATCAGGTTTTGGGCATAGGAGGAATGGCTGATCTTCATTTCAGAGAAATCCTTCCAGTTGTCAGGATAACCCACTTTCTTCTTCATGGTAGCCAGCTTATGGAGGGCTTTCTGCTTGGTGCTATCACTCATCCAGTCCAGCTTTTCTATTCGGCCTTTATAGGCATCGCGTATACGCTCTACCATATCACTGTAGCGGGCTTTGGCCTTTTCGTTGAAATATTCTTTAGCAAATAATTGGCCGACTTCTTCTCCGATGGCACCTTCCTCTGCATCCAGGACACGCTTCCAACGCGGACGTTGCATCTGTGCGCCTTTGATGGTTTTGGAATAGAAATCAAAATTGGCGTCTTCAAATGGTTTTGAAAGGGCCGCTGCATAAGTACCCGCAAAATGAAAAGCCATGTAATCCTTAAGGACATCCAGAGATTCCGAACTGATCACTTTGTCCAATGCAGCATAGAATTCCGGCTGACCGATAATTACCGTATCGATCTTAGGAACACCAATACCGGTGATCGTAGCTTTCCAATCGATCGTCGGGCTTAACTTTTGCAAATCACCTACCGCCATTTTATTATAATTCTTGTAAGGATCACGAAGATCTTCGAGTTTGCGCGAAGCCGCTGCCAGCTTCATTTCGAGGGCAAAAATTGCTTTGGCACGCTGGTTTGCTTTTACAGTATCTGTTTCGCCTAAAAGCTTAATGATCCTGGCAATATACACCGGATAAGTATCCCGGATTTTTACACTTCTGGCATCTTTATTGAAATAATAATCCCGATTCGGCATACCTAATCCACCCTGGTCCATTTCATAGGCCATCACCTCACTATTCTTAGCATCCTGGCTCACCCCTTCTCCAAAGAAAACGCCCACCTGAAGGGCATGGAGCTGTGCGGCCACACTCATGATCTCGCTCCTGCTTTGAGCGGCATAGATCTTATCCAGCATAGACTTCAAGGGGGCCGCTCCTTGATTTTGGATACTGACCGTATCCATACCGGTAGCCCAGAAATCAGCTACCTGCTGCTCCACTCCACTGCGCTTGCTTTTACCGAGCGCATCTTCATTAATGGTTCGTTTGCGCTTATACAATTCCTCATTGACAAGTTTGCCAATGCCCCAGGAAGTTTCATCACCCGGAATCGGGTTCTTTTTAATCCAGCCCCCTTCAGCATATTCAAAGAAATCCTGGGCAGGATTCAGGCTCGTATCCAAATTGGTAATCAGGATATCCCCTTTGGATGGATTGGATCCGGACTGGCCATTTTGTGAATTATTGCAGGAACAGGAGACTGCCAGGATGCTTGCAGCCAATAAAATTTTATAATGCATATTTACGAATTGGGAAGAATCGGCTAAAGTAACCGGATTTTTCCGGTCAAAAAACTGGGGGGTAGAGCGGGGGGTAGAAAGGAAGGACATTTAATTCCTGTAGAAAGCAACTAAAACTGAAAGAGAAAGAATACTTTTATTTCGCCTGACTTAGGTAGCATTTCATCCAAATTCAAACATTTTAGTATGGTTCAACAAGGAACAAAGGAAAATCCATTCCAGCTTAAAACCCCTCCGGGCACTTCCGCTTATACCATGTATAAGGATGACGATAAGAATATCTGGGTATGTACGGTTGGAAGCACGGTCCTCAATTATGATGCCCGCTGCATCAACGACCTCCATGACATGCTGAAAGCTCATGGCGACTGGATGGAGCTGGGAAGTGCAGACGAACAGAAGCCTGCAAAAGATGGAACGGTCGAAGCCTGGGGCCGTGCTGCAGACAATCCGATCGGAGGATGGTATGGGCTTAAAAAAGGACTTCGGGGTCGTTTTGGAATGTATATCCCCCCATTAATGGAAGTCCTGGGCTTGGCAGAAGTGGAACATAATCCCAGGAATAACCGCATGCGGGCCATTGGCTAAACTCAACAATTCGTTCAGAACGTTTATGGAACATAAATACCCATCCTTAGCTGAACTTGCAAAAAGTATTCTGGGCTCCCATTTGAGTCAGATGTTTGGCACAGCATGTATCAAAGCGGATAACGGCAAGGCCGCGATCATGATCTGGAAGGAACGCCTGGTTGTAAAGCTCCCGAAAGACCAGGTTAAGACTCTGAAAGAATCCGGATACCAGGAATTCAGCCCAATGGAAGGCCGCGCTATGAGTGGCTGGATTTGTATCCCGGAAGAAGAATCAAAAAAATGGGTGGATTATGCCCGTTCTGCTTTTGAATTTGTCAGTCAGCTGGAGCCCAATAAAAAGAAATAAGAGAGTCGCTAACCTGTTTGTCTTTAGGGGTTCCCCGCCGTAATAAAACGAAGGAGGGCCGGGGATTAGCATTACTGCCCTACCTATTTCTTGTCCATTAATCATTTCTTCCCCGGTCCACTATCTATTCAAGAAGGGCTGAAGCCCTTGTCATTTGGGCGGGCATTTTTAAGCCCCGGCCCTCCGTCGCATTCGCTATGGCGGGGAACCCTGAAGGCACGGGGCAACTACCTTGGATCTTACAATCCTTGGAATTGCTGAAAACAACTACTCTTGCGTAGGTACTTGAGATCACTCCAAAGTTGCCCCGTGCCTTTAGGCCGGGGATTAGCATTTACTGCAGATAAGCAGGCCTTGAGACCTTTTGCGCTAGTACTGCACAACCTATTTCTTGTCCATTAATCCTTTCTTCCCCGGTCCACTATCTATTCAAGAAGGGCTGAAGCCCTTGACATTTGGGCGGGCATTTTTAAGCCCCGGCCCTCCGTCACATTCGCTATGGCGGGGAACCCTGAGGGCAAGGGGCAACTACCTTGGATCTTACAATCCTTGGAATTGTTGAAAACAACTACTCTTGCGTAGGTACTTGAGATCACTCCAAAATTGCCCCGTGCCTTTAGGCCGGGGATTAGCATTTACTACAGATAAGCAGGCCTTGAGGCCTTTTGCGCTACCAACCTATGCATATGCCGTTTTGAATTCACTGGTAAAATGGAATTCAATATCCGGATTATTTTGACGTTCCGTATTCAGGAACCACTCACTCTGGGCCAGGTAAACCAGATTGCCATCCTTATCCGTCATAATATTGTTCTGCTTGAAACGCGCAAAATCCTCGATCTTTTTCTTATCCCCGGTTATCCAGCAGGCTTTATAGAATTGTAATGGCATAAAGGCACAGGAGGCACCATATTCCTGGAGCAAGCGGTATTGAATTACTTCAAATTGCAGTTCTCCAACACAACCAATGACTTTCCGATTGCCACCATGTTGAGTGAACAATTGCGCGACCCCTTCATCCGTTAATTGACTGATGCCCTTTTCGAGTTGCTTGGTTTTCATCGGATCCTTATTCACCAGTTCCTTGAAAATCTCTGGTGAAAAGGTCGGTATCCCGGTAAACTGCAGCAATTCACCCTGGGTCAGCGTATCACCAATTTTGAAGGTCCCGGTATCGAACAGTCCTACCACATCCCCTGGATATGCTTCCTCTATTATATCCTTTTCCCGGGCCAGAAAGCTGTAAGGGTTGGAAAACCGCACTTCCTTACCGATCCGGGTATGCTTATAATAGGTGTTGCGGGCAAATCGTCCCGAGCAAACGCGCAGAAAAGCGATCCGGTCGCGATGGCGGGGATCCAGATTGGCATGGATCTTGAAAATGAAGCCGGAGAATTTCTCCTCCTCAGGGATGACAAAACGCTTATCGGTAGCCCTTCCGAGAGGTTGGGGGGCTATCTGAATAAAGGTGTCCAATAATTCCTTCACCCCAAAATTATTAACCGCAGAACCAAAGAAAACAGGCGCCACCTTACCGGCACGGTAATCGGCGATATCCAGTTCGCCATAAACACCGTCCAATAATTCCGCGTCTTCCCGAAGCTGATTGGCATCGCGTTCTCCAATGAGTTTGTCGAGACTGGGATCATTCAGGTTCTCCACCGGGATCGAATTGTCTTCACCTGATTTCTGACCAGCAGTAAAGAGTAGCAGACTTTTTTCATGGAGATTATAAACTCCTTTAAATTCTTTACCACTATTGATCGGCCAGGACATCGGATGGAGGCTGATTTTCAGTTCTTTTTCGATCTCATCCATCAGGTCGAACGGCAATTTCCCATCCCGGTCCATTTTATTGATAAAGACAATCACCGGGGAATCCCGCATCCGACATACTTCCACCAGGCGCCGGGTTTGTTCTTCGACCCCATTGACCGAATCGATGACGAGAATTACAGAATCCACGGCCGTCAAGGTCCGGTAGGTATCTTCCGCAAAATCCTTGTGACCCGGCGTATCCAGCAGGTTAATAAGTGTATCCTGGTACTCGAAGCTCATCACGGAGGTGGCTACGGAGATACCCCGCTGCCGTTCGATCTCCATAAAATCGCTGGTCGCATGCTTTTTGATCTTATTGCTTTTTACTGCACCGGCCACCTGGATGGCTCCGCCAAAAAGCAGCAGTTTTTCAGTAAGCGTGGTCTTACCGGCATCCGGGTGAGAGATGATCGCGAACGTGCGCCGGCGTGATATTTCTTTCTCGTACATGTTATTACAAACGGTTCGGCCTCATTCTTGGCCATGATGGATCCTCAGGGAATACGGGGCGCGAAGTTCCGAAATCTCGCCCATTGAACCGCTTAAATAATACAAATGGGGATACCGGAATTTTTCGAAACCCCGATAATCCTTTAATATAGCAGCTGGGCCGCAGTTCAATCTGTAGCCAGGACACCATGGCTACTACCCGATTACAAGACGATTTACTGCTGGAATTCAAAGAGGAAAAGAAGATGATTCAATCCCAGATTTCCATCATAGAGCCACTGGCTGTTTCCATGCGTAAGCCGGCTGCCCAGCGATTGGCCGCCAAAGGAATGATCATTTTCGGGGAAATCTTTTGCTGGTTAAGCTTCCTTGCAGCCATTGCCACCTGCTTTTTCCTAAATCGACTCTATCCCTTCTATGTCTTATTCGAACTTTATCGTCCGGAACATGTAGGCCTGCTCGGCCATCAGAATGTTCAGTTCCTGCAATGGAGTTTTTATGGGCTATTCGGTCTGAGTGCCATTCTATTCTATTTCCTCGCCCGCAGTCTGGCCCGGATCCGTCAAAAGAATGGCATTCTCAACCTGGCCGGCAGGGACATAAAAACGGTAGTCGGGCAACATCTGCAGCGCAAAGCGGCCATTGACGCCATCGAACAACGGCATTTCAACGAATTACCGTCTACTGAGTTTCATGATCATGTAAACCTGGCTCCAAATCCCGGGTATGATCCGGCCGAACATCCTGGCCTGACTCAATAGGCGCAGCACTTTTATTATTCCCTACTTATGTTGCTTTACGATCAGATCCAGGAAACAAAAGTCTTCCTGCAATCGAGGACCCACCTTACCCCACAGATCGGTATTATTCTGGGCAGTGGCCTGGGCAGATTGACCGATGCTGTTGACATTTCTGTTTCCATTCCTTACGCAGAAATTCCCCATTTCCCTCAAAGTACCGTGGAGGGGCACGCTGGCCGGCTTATTTTCGGTAAACTGGGAGGCAAACCGGTACTGATGATGGCAGGCAGGTTTCATTATTATGAAGGGTATAGTGCCACAGAAATCAGTTTTCCCGTTCGGGTAATGAAAGCCCTGGGCTGCGAAACCCTGTTGGTATCAAATGCTGCCGGAGGTATGAATTCGGAATATCAGATCGGAGATATCGTCTTTATCAGCGATCATATCAATTTTAATCCGGAACATCCGCTGCGCGGTACGAATGACGAACGTTTAGGCCCCCGGTTCCCGGATATGAGCGAACCCTATAGCCTGCATCTGATTGCCTTAGCGAAAGAAATTGCCGGGCAATTGGATATTGATGTAAAAACCGGAGTATATGCCGGCGTTCAGGGACCCACCTTCGAAACCCGGGCAGAATATCAATATTTCCATGGAGCCGGTGCGGACCTGGTAGGAATGAGCACCGTCCCAGAAGTAATTGTGGCCATTCATTCCTCCATGAAAGTCTTTGGTGCCAGTATTGTCACCGATATTGGAATCCGGGAAGAACTCAATAAAATTACTCATGAGGAAGTGCTTGCCGCTGCGAGTGAAGCGGCTCCAAGACTTGCGGCTATCATTCAAGAGCTGGTTCGAGTATTGTAATGATAATGGCTAATGCTTGATATTTTCCATCTTTGTCTTCTAAAATAAACTGCACACAGCATAAAACATATTAAGTTGCCGGAGACCCCTGTCCATAAACTAAACGGATTGTAACCGCGTTTAGCTATCAGTAAGCCAGAAAAACACGATTTATTCATTAAACAGCAACATACATGGAAGCTTGGAAAGACTATCAAGAACAAAATAAGGACCGGTTCCTGGAAGAATTATTTGCCCTTTTGCGCATCCCCTCTGTGAGTGCGGATAGCAAATACAAGCAGGATGTGGCACGCTGTGCCGATGCCGTAAAAGACGCCCTGCTAAAGGCTGGAGCAGATACAGCAGAGATCGTACCGACAGCCGGGCATCCCATTGTCTATGCCGAAAAGATCAGCGATCCTTCCAAGCCAACCGTCCTGGTTTACGGCCATTATGATGTTCAACCTCCAGATCCGCTGAACCTTTGGACCAGCGGCCCATTCGAACCCGTTATCAAGGACGGCAAGATCTACGCGAGGGGTGCTTGCGATGATAAGGGACAAATGTTCATGCATGTGAAAGCCCTCGAAGTCATGAGCAAAACGGGTGAACTGCCCTGCAATATTAAATTCATGATTGAAGGGGAAGAAGAAGTAGGTTCTTCCAATCTGGGCAAATTCCTGGAAGATCATGCCGATCGCCTGAAGGCGGACATCGTCCTGGTCAGTGATACCTCCATGATCAGTATGGAACATCCCAGCATCGAAAGTGGTTTGCGTGGACTGGCATACATGGAAGTAGAAGTGACTGGTCCAAACCGGGATTTGCATAGCGGGGTTTATGGCGGGGCGGTTCAGAATCCGATCAATGCGTTGTGCAAGATGATCGCTTCCCTTCATGATGAAAATAACCACATCACCATTCCCGGTTTTTATGAAAAGGTGAAGGAACTTACTGAAGCCGAACGGAACGCAATCAATAGTGCGCCTTTCGATCAGCAGGAATATAACGAAGAACTGGGGATCGGGAAGGAATGGGGCGAGAAAGGCTTTAGCAATCTGGAGCGCACCGGAACGCGTCCGACCCTGGATTGTAATGGGATCTGGGGCGGATATATTGGCGAAGGGGCCAAAACCGTATTACCAGGTAAGGCCTTTGCTAAGATCTCCATGCGACTGGTGCCTAACCAGGTGAGTGCGGAGATTTCGGATCTATTTACAAAGCATTTTGAAAGCCTGGCCGAACCGGGAGTACAGGTTAAGGTGACGGCCCATCATGGTGGCGAACCTGTGGTCACTCCAATTGATTCTGTGGCCTATAAGGCGGCTGAGAAGGCCATACAAACCACTTTTGGGAAAGATCCGATCCCTACCCGTGGTGGCGGATCGATTCCAATTATTGCGCTGTTCGAAAGCATCCTTGGGCTTAAAACCGTGTTGTTAGGGTTCGGACTGGATAACGATAATATTCACTCCCCGAATGAAAAGTATGATGTAGCCAATTATGAAAAAGGGATAGCGACCATTCCTTATTTCCATAAATATTTTGCAGAGATGCAGGGCTGATCCGCTTTCATTTTATCCCAAAAGAGGTCGCCAATACGTTTGTGTTGGCGGCCTTTTTTTATGAACACATCCTTGGAGCATGTACTCATTAGATTCTTCCAGAAGGACAAAGAAAATTTGATGTAAATGCATACAGTGTACAACAGAAATTAGGCACTTTACCGTTGCCTTGAATGCTGGTACCTCCGATAATGGAACATCTGATAATTTTTTGCCATTCCCTTCAGGGAATCCGTTTTTGGTATACCCTCTAATGAGTACGATGCCTACCCTATATGATAATGAAGTGCCCAGCATAGAAACAGATTCCCTTCGGGACAAAGTTTGGGTCAACAAACTGGGTAAAATGAAATTGCCGGAGGGGCTGGTCAAAAGACACAACAGCGGCAGCGAGTAGGGACCAAATAAGGACCAAATAAGGACCAAATAAGGGTCAAATAAGGCTCAAAGGTATGGCAGTACGTGTACTGTTCCTCCTTTCCTGATTTTTGGGACCCTCACTTTTCCCCGGCGCCAACTCCCCGAACCCTGTTGCTCCTGAATCAGTCCGTCATCAGCCTTCAGGCATATATTTTCAAAACTCTTTGACAGTACTGGCGCCAATTGGTTTTTGGAATGGCCACTTTGGATTCTATCACGGGCAGTTATGAGTCAACATTTGAAGAAACGTTACCAATTCCGGTTGATTCCAATGTCAGGCCCCTGTCCTTAAGTTGTTCTTTGAACACGGTCAACACGGGTACTTTGGTCCTCCTAACAGATCTTTTTGCATTCCAAAGTACCCCATTTTAGAGGGTCAGGATGAGAATTCAGATCTGCATGATCTGTATATTATTCGCATGTCTTATCTTTCTACTGCAACTGATCGTTGAATTTTCACTCGGACTAAAAGAACGCCTCCTCATGCAAGCCCCCTTTATCGATTTTCATTGCCATCCAGCTCTAAAACCATATGGGCAGAGCTTTTCGGATGATCCGGCAGGACATAATGATACCGATCCTTATTCCCTTTCCAGCCTCTGGCATGCAGATCCACCCCGACTGATCGATAAAGCCTTACAGGACTGGGCCGGGATCTGCAAATTCACCCAGGCAGACGGGGCTACACTCATTCATGGGAATAGCCGGATCGTCTGTGCCTCCATATATCCTATTGAACGTGGATTTTTTAGAGATAAGTTCGGCAATAATTGCGCTAATGAAACCGTAAATGCCTTCATCACTTCTGTTGGGAAACAGCGTGTCATTGACATTCAAAACATCAGCAATTATTTCAAGGACCTACAGACCGAATATGCCTTTTATAGAGAATTGAATGGAAAGCAGATCAGTCTCGAGGACGGAAATGCGGTTTATATGCTGGCGCATAATTGGCAGGAAATTTCAGATTCCCTCCAGCAACCTGATGCTCTAAGAACCATCCATTTCATATTTAGCATCGAAGGTCTTCATTGCCTGAATGAGAATATGGACGCAGCTCCTGATCCACAAATGTTCCTACGGAATGTCCAGGCAATAAAAGCCTGGGAACACGTGCCCTTCTTTGTCACTTTTGCCCACCATTTCAATAATCACCTGTGTGGTCATTCCAAGAGCTTATTTGATCTGATCGGCCGGGTATGTGACCAGAGTGACGCCATCAATACCGGGTTTACCGATCTCGGCAGGCAGGTCTTGCGCGAAGTACTCAGTACCCAAAACGGCAAACGGATTCTGATCGATATTAAACACATGAGTCCCTTGTCGAGAAAGGAATTCTTTAGCTTCCTGGAAACCGAATATGCTAATGATCCCATTCCGGTTATAGCCAGTCATGCTGCTGCCAATGGACTTCGATCTATGGATGAACCTGTAACCGATTTTCCGGCGCTGGCACCGAAATTACTGGGGGAGGAAATCAATTTCTACGATAATGAAATTCTCATGATTGCCCAGACCGGAGGTATTTATGGACTGCAGTTGGATGAGCGCCGGGCAGCCAGTGAAGCCGCATTAAAGGAACTCCCCAAAAGCATGTTTATGGATGCGATCCGGGAAAACCGATCCTCATTGATCTGGAATCAAATCCAGTATGTGGCTGAATTATTGGACCAGCATGATCTCCCGGCCTGGGACTGTATGGCTTTAGGATCGGATTTTGATGCCACCATTGACCCATTGAATGGTTTTCTTACTGCTGCGCAATTGCCGGTGTTAAATGACTGTCTGCTGGATCATGCCAGCACCTATATGAAAGGAACTGGTTTAAATTTAAAGCCCAGGAATCAGATTCCTGCGAGTACCATTATTGAAAAGATTTTTTCGACGAATGGACAGGCATTTCTTCAAAAATGGTATAAATAAAAAGAGGGTATTTCTGAACGTAATTTAATTACCGGGCACCTGATTTTTCTGGACCTGAACCTGACCGGAGAGATTTTTGATATGGTAGGTATTAAAATCCTGGCTAGCCTCCATACCGGTTCCGTTCATGACCTGTGATTTGGTGATGATCTTAACGGGCTTTTCGGTAAAAAATTGCTTGATCTTTTGGTTCCAGACCAACTCTGAGGTCTGCAATTCCTCCCCCTTTTCATTGATCACCCGGACACTATCCCGGATCAGCACATTATTTTCCCGCTGATACCACCGCGCATACTTCGCGGTAAGTGTATTGACAACTTTCATGCTATCATTAAAGAACTCCACTTTTAAACCATCCTTCATTTCTGCATACGGAGGATTCGAAGCTTCCGAATTCACGAAGGTGTGACCAAATAGCCGGGTGGTCAAATGTCCACCTCTGCTGTACAGTATGGTCACATCCTTCCCCCGGTCCTCGCCTACTTTGGCTCTTCCCACCACATCATTGATCTCCTTGATGCTATTGGTACAAGAGGCAAGACTAAATAAAATACCCGGAGCAATGACCCGGGTACAAAATTGATATAAATTAGAGAAAACCCTAGTCATATCTCCGTTTGATAAACCAGCGATCATTCAGAGAAATACCGAGATGTAATTTGAAAAAGTTAGCCTGAATAAGTCCATCACTCTGAGTACCACGACGTCCAAATTCAATGGCCGTATGAATGCGATCCGCACTTCGTTTGAAAGGGAAACTGGCTCCAAGGGTCACGCCATAATAATTCATATCCACATTCCGCAATTTCACATAGTCATTGCTGTAGTAAAAGCCTACCCGGTAAGTAACCCGTGACAGATAGTGGTAAACACTTAACGGATCAGGTGTGTACTCTCCTCCAACGTTAAATCGCATAGTTTTGTCCGTTAGCGAATCGATCAAGCCATAATTCCGATAAACACTCCAATCCGTACGGGTAACATCCGCTCCCGCGCTCCAATTAGCTCCGCCTAATTGCACGCCAACAGAATAGATGGAAGGCAAGATTACCTTGCCGCTTTCTGCGGTGGTAGTATAAGACGTATCCGGGTAAATAGTACTGCCGATATAGAAAAAGGAAGAGCTGTAAGATTCGCGGCTGCCATTGAGTTGCTGACTGAGTTCGGCGGTAGCTCCGATGCGCACATGCCAGCCATTTCTCAAGGTATCATGGTATTGGATACCCGCTTTCCAATGTATGCCACCCAGACGGGTATATCTGGAGAAATCGGAGCCGAGGATATGGGTTGTGTCAATATTGACGAGTCGGCTGGTATTCTGAATGTTTCCGAATTCATACCCGAAGTTGACACCAAAGGAAAAGCCATGGATTTCATAAGCCCCTCCGAGGAACGCATAGTTAAGGCCACCTTGCCCGGTGTATTCACTGGCAACTTTAGTCAGGGTGGGAAGCCCACCTGTTTCATCCTTAATGCTCAATGCTGTGTCTTCCGAATGATAAAATACATGGCTTTGGGGCTGTAATCCAAAAGCAAAGCCACCATGTTTACCTATGGGAATTCCGACGCGGATATAGGTTAAGTTGGCAGAACCCGTATTGTAGGATTTATTATCGGCAATGATGGTCCGAAGCCCACCGGTGAATCCACCTTCATAGGTTGTGATCTTCAGCGAGGCATAGGAAGCAGGATTGTCCGTATTAATGGCAGAAGCATTCTGATAGGCGGTAGATAAATAGCCCATACCCCTGTTGAGGATATTAGTACCCGACATCGGTTCGCCGATTCCATACCGGGAATAGGGGTCATTTTCTTTATTGGAATTACCATCCTGCGCAGCAGCAGTTGTAGCGGCACATATTAAGGTCGCAGCAAGCAGGTGCTTAACGGAGAAATCGCGCATTATGTTTCAGGATTTGATACAACCCTTTCAGGATAATCTGAGGGTCGGCAAATATCCCGCTTTTGATATGGCGGGCCAAAAGCGGAGCATCTCCACCGGTTAAAACAGCGTTAAAGTCACCATATTCCTTACTAAAAAGGCCAATCATGCCATCAATTTCAGCCGCCATTCCAAATATTACACCAGAACGCATGCATGTAGCGGTATCATAACCGAGTAAAAGGGTATCTCCTTCCCGCGAAACCTGCGGCAATCCATCTGTATAATGGTGCATGGCATCCAGCCGCATTTGAACCCCTGGGGAGATGGCCCCTCCGCGGAAAGCCGCATTCTTGGTAATGAAATTATAGGTAACACAGGTACCAAGGGCAATCACCAGGTTATTCTTTTCCGGATGGGTGGCATGTGCACCGGCAACCGCTGCAACCCGATCCATACCCAGGGTATCGGGACTATGATAGGCATTCATGATGGGCAGGGACGTTTTAGGGCCCAGCTCGAAAAAATGGGAACGCTCCGTGAGCAAGGCTTTTACATCGGTGCCACTATTAGCTACTACGGAACAAAATATGGATGCTTTTGGACTGTAAGTATCTACCAGGTTCTGTATTCGGGACAATGCATCTTCCGGTGCGAACGTTTCCATTGCAAGCATCTTTTCGGGTTCGTCCATTATGGCGGCCTTTACTAAGGTGTTTCCCCAGTCAATGCAAATAAAGATCATGAAGGTGCTGATTTATTTTTGTGAGCTTTAAAATTATGCTTTGCCATTGAGGCGGCGCGTTTTTTTTGAAATGGGAGTTTATTGTCAGGATAAAATGTCAATTCGAACCATCTATCTCTCAGAATTTGTTCGCAGCTCTGATGTAAATACCCCTTACTATGCTTTTGCGTCGCCAAAAAAAAGTAAGCAAAAGAAAAGGTGACTCTTTGCGAATCGCTTCGCGCGCAAAAAGCAGGTTCAATGCTGTTGGAAAAGGTCGGTGGAGCGACATGGCGCTTAATGGCATGATTTAAATTTAGCGCTCAGGGAGCGGGTTTTCCCCCATTTTCAAATTTTCAATCTTCAAATCGGCTTCCGCTCCCCATTACCAAATCACCAAATTATCCAATTACCAAATTAAAAAAAACCGCCCCGGTGTAGATTCCGGAGCGGTATTGATTGGTGCCTGATCGATGAACTACATCATCAGAGGGAACACATACCCGGGCCAACGCTTGTCGATACCCCTGATACTTGTTGTTGTGCTGCCCAGGTGGCACCATTGAAGGTGGAATACCAGATTCCCTGATCGGTATTCATACCCTTCCAGGACATATACAGGTTGCCTCCATAAGCAGCGAGAGTCGGCCCTACGGAGGTCGCTACGCCATGGACATTGAGCTGAGGCGCCCAATTTGCTCCATCAAAATAGGAGTACCAGATACCCTGATCATTATTCATTCCTTTCCAGGCCATGTACAAGCGACCGGCGTAGACTGCAAGGGATGGTCCTACCGAAGTAGCCACTCCCGGTACACTCAGCTGGGCAGCCCAGGAAGTACCATCAAATTTGCTCCACCAGATCGCCTGATCATTATCCATTCCCTTCCAGGCCATATAAAGGCGACCATTGAAAGTGGCAAGCGTTGGCCCTACAGAAGTGGCTACACCCGCAACTTTCTGCTGAGGCGCCCAACTGGTTCCATCGAAGGAGGAGAACCAGATTCCCTGGTCATTATCCATTCCTTTCCAGGCCATGTACAATTTTCCGTTGAAAACGGCCAATGATGGCTTATAGCTTGTAGCTACTCCGGGAACCTGATGTTGTGCCGCCCAGGAAGCACCATCATAATAGGAATACCAGATACCCTGGTCATTATTCATACCCTTCCAGGCCATGTACACTTTACCATTAAACAAGCTAAGGGAAGGACCTACTGAAGTGGCAATTCCCGGTACCTGCCGTTGATTGGTCCAGTTATTCGCCCCATATTCAGAATACCAGATGGTCTGATCATTATTCATGCCTTTCCAGGCCATCATAATGCCGCGGTAGAATATGTCTACTTCACCATTGGTGGTTGAATTTGAAATGACCGACACATGCTGACCGATATCGGTAACGTTATTGGAGGTTCCCCAACTGATTGTTGGATGTGTGGTCCCGGTCTGAATGCTGATATTTTTGAAATTAGTATGCGAGGTGGCGGGATAATCAGAGGCATGCACTACATTATAGGCTTCGAGGGTCTCATTGCACCAGGTAAGCTGTTCCACATTGCTGATTGGCAATGCCGTATTTCCATGACCTACAAAGCAACACAGGTAGCTATATAAACTACCGCTATGACCTGTCTGGGTCATCAGTCCTACCAGTTCATCACCCGGATTTACCGATACGAGCTGACTGTAAAAGGAATGACCTCCCTGACCATCGGCATACCAGGATGCGATTTGCCAACTATTGCCGCCGCCGGCTGCTGAAGGGCCCCATTGAAGAACGGGCTGAAAGATCATGGTAGAATTCTGGATACCATTGAACAGAAAGATAGTCTGACCACTTTGGGTGTCCGGTGGAGGAGGAACTCTCCAGGTGGTGCTGAAAGAAGTGATGGGTTGGCCCGTATTATCGGTCCAGCCCGTATTGCAAATCCAGCCATGTCCGAATGAAGGGACGACCAGATGTGCCGGTACAAAAACATTGTTTGGCATAAGTGGCTCCAGCGTAAGCTTATGAGGCATTCTGCCATAATCCATCAGCATCTTTCCGGATGCCTGATGGATTTTTTGAAAGCGACCATCGACATTGGTCAGGACGGTACCAGGCTCAATGTGGTGGACCATAGAACGTGGGCGATAGCCGCCAGGGGTCAATACCTGATCATCGCCGACGGGAGTGGCCGCCATTTCAGCGGCACTGTGGACTTGCGATTTTGGCGCCATTCCACCGGGGGTTAAAACTTGCTCTTCCATAAAATAGGGGTTTTGGAAAAAATGTGTGATGCCTACTCTTTGATACCCTTTTCGGCTTCCGGGTTATGCTTGGGGTTTAATAGATTCGGGAGCAAATTTGAAAATTACAATCACTGCCTGCAATTATTTCTTAAGGCTGGATTCACATTAGATCAATGCCTTTCATAAGGGTAAAACGGGATCTTTAGTATTGAAAATGAATCACCCATAAATTTTTAAGGATGGATTTTTCTCACAATACAGCCTGTTTGGAAAGGATGTTAATTCTTTGTTTTCAGTTTACATCCAGGGTATCTGGATCCCTTGCAGCTCTGCCCGGATGGGGTGCGATTGCTTCGTCGTCACCGAGCCTCCTCAAAATGACGGTTGCCCGAAGGTCTTAAAATACCATGGGTATTAGTTCGATAAGATGGTAAGGTCTAAAGACCGAGGTCATAGAACGAATGATCTCCTTTATTTCAAGGAGTCTCCTTCCCGAATCTCATCATTGGCATGCAAAAGCACATTCGCCCCATCCTCCAGCTTTCCGAAGATTTCCGTTGAATCCCCCGTATGCATCCCTTCCTGGATATCAACAAAGCGCGCTTTGCCTCCATCATTCAACACGATATACATGCGCTCGGTGGAATGAACAATTGCTAAGGAAGGTACAATAAATGCCAGGCTGGTGGAACGAAGCGGAATACGCACTTCAGCATACATACCAGGCTTAATCTGCAGGTCCGAATTTGCCACATCTATTTCCCCGGCTTCAGAACGGCTGCTTCCCAGGGCCTGGGCGGATCTACTGATCCATCCACTAAAGGTTTTGCCTTGGAAGGCATTCACTATAAAACTAACCGGCTTGGTCAGATCCACCTTGCTTACCTGATCTTCCGGTATCATCACTTCCAATCGAAGGGTAGTTCCCTGCTCAAGGATAAACATAGGCGGCTCATTGCTCTTCCCAGGTCCAACTAGCGCTCCGGCAGAAATATTTCGCTGACTGATCACGCCATCAAAAGGGGCCGTAATCCGTAGGTAATCCTTGATGCTGTTTACGGAAGCCAGATTGGCCTTTTCGGAACTCATCACAGCATCATCCGCCTTCATGCGCGCCAATGCATTATCAAGATCCAATTGGGAAACGGCACCGGGTTCTGCCGCTGCGGCCTTTAACCGGCTGTATTTCTCACGGCTTTGAATCGCAGCCTGCTGAACAGCGATGTATTTTGAATTGGCGGTCTGTACCTGCGACTCCATTTCAGGCGCTTCCAGCCAGGCCAGGACCTGTCCTTTATGAACCCGGCTTCCACGATCCACCAATACCTGCTTTACAAAACCATTAACCTTGGCAAAAAGAGATACCTCTTCAAAGGGTTTGAATTGACCGGGCAATCGAATCATCCCCGAGAGTGTCTGCGCTTTTAAGGTGATGAAAGCTAGCTTGGTAACCGCATTCGTCTTTGCTTCCATTTCAACTGGATGGTGTTCGGAAGAACAGGCACTGAGTACAATTAAAAAAACAATAATTAAGAACTGACGATATTTCATATTGACATAGGTGTTACTGGAGAATGAATGGAATGATTGGTGCTATGGTTTAATTCAGCTTCCAAAGGCATCAGGGATGTGGAATCATAGGAAGTTTTACGCTGCACAATGGCAAAGACCAGGGGTAAAATGAATAAGGCTGACAAGGTTGAGGCCGCAAGGCCACCTATTACAGCTCGTCCCAGAGGGGCACTTTGCTCTCCGGCTTCACCCATACCTGAAGCCATTGGGATCATCCCGGCGATCATAGCTAGACTGGTCATCAGAATGGGTCGCAGCCGGATGGACGCACTGGTAATCGCGGCCCGGATAGGATCGCGATAGGTTAGGCGTAATTTCTCCGCATTGGTAACGATCAGAATGGCATTTGCAACCGAAACGCCTGTGGACATGATCATACCCATATACGATTGAAGATTCAGGCTGGCACCTGTAAGAAACAGCGCGAGGAGCGATCCAAGTATTACCGCAGGCACTGTAGATAGTACCGTCAGCGAAAGTTTGAAGCTTTGATAATTGGCGGCGAGTAGGAGAAAAATGACAAGGATAGCAAAACCAAGGCCGGTTTGCAAACTGCTGAGGGTTTCAGTCAGAAGGCTAGACATGCCGCGAACAGTAACTACAGTCCCTTTGGGAGGGCTGCCCAATTCCTTAATGGCCTTTTGAACAGCAGTTGTTGCTGATCCCAGATCCTGCCTGAAAATATTGGCCCGAACCGTCAGAAAACGCCGGGGGCCGGAACGGTCATATTCCCCGGGGAGGTAACTGGTACTGAACGTGGCTACTTCTCCTAATACAGGCGTGCTTTGTCCTTTTACCAGCGGGATTTCACGCAATTCATCCATATTATTCATAACATACTCCGGTACCTCGACCTGTACCTGGTAAGTATAACTTTTGGCTTCATCCAGCCACTGATTCTTTTCCGTGAACCGACTGGAAGACGTGCTCGCCGTGATCGACCGTGCAATATCCTGGATGTTCAGTCCTAATTGGGCTGCCTTGGACCGGTCAATCGTAATGGAAATAACCGGCATTTTTAAAGGCTGTGCGATCTGAACATCCCTCAGGAAGGGTATCCCACTAAGCTTTTGTTGCAATTGACCGGCATATTGTTCAATATCCTTCTCATCCTTCCCGGCAACCCGGACTTCAATTGGATTGGCGGCTCCCTGGCTCATGATCTTTTCGGTCATGTCAATAGGTTCGAAGGAAATGCGTAATTCAGGGATTGACTTGCGAATATTCTTACGTAAGGCTTCCTTCAGCTCATCCATATTCATTTTATAGCCTTCATTCAGCGTTACCTGAAGAACGGCTTCATGGGTACCGGTATTGAAGATGTACAGGTTACTTGTACCATAGCTGCTCGGGATTAACCCGATATAAGCCGAACTAATAGCCACATGATGCTTTACCGTCTCATCAATGATTCGGAGCACCTCCCGGGTAGCCGTTTCGGTGCGTTCCAGACGCGTACCGTCCGGCTCCTTGATCCGCATTTGAAACTGTCCATTATTCAACTTTGGCATCATGTCCTTTCCGATCATAACGAAACCAATTCCTGCAAGGACTAAAACACTTCCCAGATAGATGGCTACTGTCATTTTTCGTCGGGGCATGGATCTTTGTAGGATCCCGCCATAGCCTAATTTGATCCGTTCAAAAAAATCATTCTTTTCCGGCTCATCCAGTTCCTTCCTGAGGTGTTGATCGATCTGTTCTTGTTCATTACGATCCAGACCTTCCCCTGCATGAGAATGCACTTTACCATGCTCATAATGATGGTACCGTTCGGATTTGATCAACCAATTGGACAGGATCGGAACCAGGGTTTGAGCCAGTAAAAAAGAAACGATCATAGTAAACCCGATCGAAAGGGATAATGGCAGGAACATCGCCTTCGGTACACCTGACATCAGAAAGGAAGGGGCAAATACCGCCAGGATACATAGTAGAATCAACAGTAACGGGAAGGAAATTTCTTCACAGGCATCATATATCGCATGTTTCTTTGATTTCCCCATTTCCAGGTGCTGATGGATATTTTCAATGGTAACGGTCGCCTGATCCACCAATACGCCAATAGAAAGTGCCAATCCACTCAGGGTCATAATATTTATGGTCTGCCCGGCAATGCTTAATAACATCACTCCGATCAGGATGGAAACAGGAATGGTAATCACTACGATCAGGCTACTTCGAAGGTCGCGCAGGAAGAACAGCACCATAAGACCCGTCAGCAGTGCTCCCAGGGCTCCTTCTGTAACCAGGCTTTTTACCGCATTGATCACTGCAACGGACTGGTCAAATTCATAGGAAATTTTTACATCGTCTGGTAGCAGGCTTTGCATATCTGGAATGGCTTTTCGCAATTGTTTGACTACTTCCCAGGTAGAGGCTTCTGCTGTTTTAACTACTGGCAGGTATACAGATCGCTTCCCATTAATCAGGGCATAATCCACCGTAACATCTGCTGCATCGGCCACCCGGGCCACATCACGGATGTAGATTTGAGATCCATCTTTTTTGGATATAACCGGTATTTCCCCGAAATCCTGGACATTCTTGATCAGGGTATTGGAACTGGTGACATACATGATATTTCCCATGCGCAGATTGCCGGAGGGCGACATCACATTGAATTTAGCAAGGGCTTCTACCACCTCATCCGGTGTCAGTCCATAACTGCGCAATCGCGATGGATCTACGCTAATGGTTACGGACCGTGAATTCGCACCGAATGGAGGCGGTGCCGAAAGGCCTGGAACCGTTGCAAACATGGGCCTTACCCGGGTGACTGCCAGATCATAGATCTCTTTCAGGCTTCGATTCGGGCTGGAAAGGACTAATTGTCCCACAGGCAGGGAGGATGCATCAAAGCGAACTACCTGGGGTGGAAGCGCTCCGGGCGGAAAGAATTTCATGGCCCGGTTTACCTGTAAGGCCACCTGAGCGGAAGCTTCCGCCATATTCGTATGCTCATAGAAGGTCATTTTGAGCATTGTCAGCCCCTGGATATTTTGAGTGGATATGCTTTTTACGCCACTTACATACAGGAACTGGTCCTGTAAACGGGTGGCAAAAAAGCCTTCCATTTGCTGCGGAGACATCCCACCGTAAGACTCAATGACATAAATGGTCGGAAGATTGAGCTGCGGAAATATGTCAATGGGCATTTGCAACATACTGATCACCGCAAAAAGCAACAAACTGATCGTTATTACGACCAGGGCAATGGGCTTTTTTAAAGCCGTTGTAACCAGAGACATGATATTCGATTAATAAATTAGAAGAGATTGAAAGCCACCCAGGGTATTGGAATTAAAGCCTTGACAGCAGCTCATTGAGCTGATTGCTGGCTGCTGCGCGGTGAAAAAGACTGATACAGTATAGGTACCTGGCTGTTATGGCGTCGGTTTCAGCCCGGTAAAGCACATTCAGTGCTTCATCCAGTTCCATGATATCCGTCAGGCCATTTTTATATAGGGATAGTTTCTGCCGGTAGGCTGCAGATGCTGCTGCGAGTTGCCTGGGGATTTCGTCCAGCCGTTGCCTTGCTATTCGCAGCTCAGCGGCAGCACTTCCGTTTTCATACTTCAGTTCCTCACGGGCTTCGTCCAATCGTTTTCGATCATATTGAGTGGTGGCACGCTGAATGCGCAGTTGTAATTGTTTGCGCTTCAGATCAAAGACATTATAACTGATCCCTAGTCCGAAGAGATAATTGCTCCGTTCAAATCCAAATCCAGTACGAAGCGGATTGTATTCATTTGAGGTTGTCAGACTGGATCCCCGGCTCCAGGCAGCTGCATCCAGGGATATTTTGGGGTTATATGTTTTTCGTACAAGTTGTTCACGATCGAGGCTATTTTCGATAGCCCTCAAATACGGCTGAATCATCGGATGTTCCTGACTGTCCGGAATACCCAGGGAGATTTGCTGAAGCAAATCCTGGATCCTGGTTGGATACGTGGTATCGGCATCGAGACTATTGGTATCCAGTCCGCTGATAGAACCCAGTTGTAAACGAAGCTTTTGAAGCTGATAGGCGATCTCGATATAATTAAGTCGGGCTTTACTTAAAGCGGCTTCTGCAATACTGGTATCGACTCCGGCACGGATTCCATTTTTCGCCAATGCGTTTATGGATTGACGGATCTCTTCATTGCGGGTAATGGTCCGCGCCTGAACCAGTTCCAGTTCCTGTAAACGGTCTAATTGAAAATAGGCCTCAATGGCAAAAACCGTTAGTTGGAAACTTGCCTGATCATAACCTGCTTTTGCAAGCCTGACATCAGAAGTTGCGACCTGGTTCTGTGCTTTATAGGCACCAAAATTGTAAATTTCCCAGTCAAATGCAGCGATTCCCAAGTCTGTTAGAATCGCACTGGCATTGCCATTCGTCTGCACCCGGGAATTTCCGGGTACGATACCATAGGAGAAATACCCGCCAGGCAGGTTATTATTCGTTCCAATATCTGCCTGGTAATTCAGTCGAAACGATGGAAGCCAATTGAATCGGATTTGATCTGCCTGTAATTGGCGGATCCGCAAGCCTGCAGAATCGGCAATTAAGGATGGAGAATGATTTCCAATATCCCGAAGCAATTGGGGTAAGGAAATGCCGGTTCGGGCTAGACTGAAAAAATAGAAAAAGGTGGAAACCACCAGCAAGCAGGAAGCTCGCCTGTAGAGGCTCATAAACAAAGGATAAATGAAAAAGGAAGATTAGGTTTGAATGCACAGTGCATTCAAAAGCGGGATGGGAACGCTTTCCCGTCATGTACTTCCTAAATCAAACGCTTAAGCGTCCTTGTTTCAAAAAGATCTTCCGTTCAGGAACGATCCGGAACATCATATTCAACAGATCGCGCTGGCTAATGATTCCAGCAAGCACCTGTTGGCTTCTCTGAAGACTTTGCGGAAAGATAAATGAAATTGGCTGACACCAGGATTCCTTGATTTCCAGTGCCTTCTTAGAAGTCCCCTGATCGAATTTCGCCCTGGAATGTGCGAAAGCCTTGACTGAATAGATTTGTGAAGTCCTAGTTTTGGGGGGCAGTCGAAAACTTGCTATACGGATTGCAGGTTTAACCATGACCAAAACGGTCATTAGAATAAACAACACCTGTGATAGACGTGGAATTCTCACCCTGCAATAGTACGAAGCCTAATAAAGGAAAGAATTAGATTCTTTGTTAATTCCTTCGGTTCTTCATTTTCTGCACAAGTCCAAATAAAAAAAGACTGCCCTATTAAGACAGTCTCTTTATTAAAATATTCGCGTGGTATTATTTGGCAGCATCAAAACGCTTGGCCACTTCGCTCCAGTTGATCACATTCCAGATCGCACCCAGGTAATCCGGACGTTTGTTCTGGTATTTGAGGTAGTAGGCATGTTCCCAAACATCAATGCCCAGGATGGGCTGACCTTTAACTTCAGCAATATCCATCAGGGGATTGTCCTGGTTCGGAGTGGAACAAACTTCCAGTTTACCATCCTTTACGATGAGCCAGGCCCATCCGGATCCAAAGCGGGTGGTACCGGCGGTATTCATTTTTTCCTTGAGGGCATTCAATGAGCCAAAGGCAGCATTGATCGCCTCAGCAAGAGCACCATCTGGTTGTCCCCCATCAGCGCCCAGGATTTCCCAGAACATACTGTGATTCCAATGGCCACCGCCATTATTACGAACGGCCGCAGGGTATTTGGAGATATTGGACATCAGGTCCTCCAGGGAAAGTTTTTCACCATCGGTGCCTGCAAGGGCTTTATTCAGGTTATCGACATACGCCTGATGATGTTTATCATGATGAATCTGCATGGTCTGTGCATCGATATGTGGTTCTAACGCATCAAATGCATAAGGCAGTGCCGGGAGTGTAAAAGCCATTTTGTTTTTGTTTTATTAAAGGTGAATGATTAAATCGATATGATTATGAGTGATAAAAGGCGGGGTTTTAAAGCTAAGCCGGACAAAAATAAGTAAACCCGGGCCTGCCAATATCAATATTCCCTTAAGTAGTATCAATATTGTGCCGGTAAGTCGATTTGAAAATTTGAAGATTTGAAGATAGGCCTCCTTCGTGCTTTGCACTACGGCGGCCAAAGGGAGCGGATTTGGTGATTTGATGATCACTGTTGTCCGGTTAAAATTGAAACCGTCTAATTTTTGCTTATAACGTTTTGATATTCAAATCTGACAAATCGCTTTTTGAAAAGTGAGCCCCCAAGGTAAATATGCTCTTTCTGTGCTTTTACTTTAACCAACAGTAAAAGTTGTTCTTATACCCCGTCTTAGAACTGGTGGATTTTCCATTTTCACCGGCCATAGCTGCAAGCGACGGCGGGCTTGCCCGCAGAAGCTGAAAGCGAAGGGGGGCGAGTATTGGAAATCCAGTCATGACTAGACGGGGTCTAGCCACCCTCGCCCACCAAAGCTTCTAGCGACGGCGGGAACAACCTACTTTTTATCTAATGTACCGTTTGTTTAAAGTACCTACCAATTGCAGGTATTTCCGAAAAACAGCTTTATACTTTTGCTTTTCAACTTTCTTCTAACAAAGAAGCATTCCTTTTCAAACAGCCTCTTTTCCATTTTACACAAAATGTTTACCGGACAATAGTGATTTGATAATTAATGAACGGGATCCCTAAACGGCCCCTACCCAACAGCCTGATAGCTGATACCAACTACCTGATACTTGCTACCTGAAACTAGCTACCTGATACCGGATCTTTGATACCAGATACTTCAAAAAAACAGCTTACTACTTTCTACTCGCTACTTTCTACTCATTACTCTTTACTCTTTGCGTCCCTTTACGTAGCTTGTCCCCGAAATTCATCTCGCACGGCTTATGAGCATTTTTATTAAGAAACCTCTTGGACATCTTTTGGCGGAAGCGGAGGATAATCAACAGGGCCTGAAAAAAACCCTGACGGCACCGGCCCTGGTTGCCCTAGGCATTGGTGCTATTATTGGCGCTGGTCTTTTTTCCATTACTGGGGGAGCTGCTGCCAATAATGCAGGGCCTGCTATTACAATTTCTTTTATTGTAGCCGCTTTTGGTTGTGCATTTGCCGGCCTTTGTTATGCTGAGTTTTCCTCTATGATCCCGGTGGCTGGAAGTGCCTACACTTATTCCTATGCAACTATGGGCGAATTTATTGCCTGGATCATTGGCTGGGATCTGGTGCTGGAATATGCCGTTGGCGCTGCCACCGTTTCCATTAGCTGGTCCCGGTATTTCGTCAAATTCCTGGAATATTTCGATATCCACCTCTCCCCGGAGTTTACATTATCACCTTTTGATGGGGGGCTCATTAACCTTCCGGCGGTGGCTATTGTAATGATCATGTCGCTGGTCCTGATGCGAGGCACCCGGGAATCGGCATTCATCAATGGCATTATTGTTTGCCTGAAAGTAACGGTAGTGATCATTTTCATTGCGCTGGGCTGGCATTATATCCATCCGGAGAATTACCATCCTTATATTCCTGCAAATACCGGAAAGTTTGGAGAATTTGGTTTCAGTGGTATCATCCGATCCGCAGCAATTGTATTCTTTGCATACATTGGTTTTGATGCGGTTTCAACGGCTGCACAGGAGGCGAAAAACCCCAAAAGGGATATGCCGATTGGGATCCTGCTTTCCCTTGCAATCTGTACCGTGCTATATATCCTGTTCGCACATGTAATGACGGGCGTCACCAGTTATACTACGTTTGCCGGCAAAGATGGCATTGCACCAGTGGCTGTTGCTATTGATCATATGGGTAAAGTAGGACCTGACGGACTGATGCATGCTGATTATCCCTGGCTAAATAAGGCGATCATTGTAGCAATCCTGGGTGGTTATGCCTCGGTGATCCTGGTTATGCTGATGGGACAAAGTCGAGTTTTCTTCTCGATGAGCAAGGATGGATTATTACCAAAGATATTTTCAGATGTGCATCCAAAGTTCCGCACACCGGCAAAAAGCAATATGCTTTTCATGCTTGTAGTAAGCATATTCGCAGCATTTATCCCCGCACGTGTTGTTGGAGAGATGACCTCTATTGGTACCCTGTTCGCCTTTATCCTGGTATGTATTGGCGTCATAGCCATGCGCCGGAATATGCCGGATGCCCCCCGTGCTTTCCGAACACCACTGGTGCCATTAGTACCGGCATTGGGTGTGGCCACCTGCTTGTTCATGATGGTATTTTTGCCATTAGATACCTGGATCCGGCTGGTTGTCTGGATGATGATCGGCTTTGATGTGTACCTGTTCTATGGTATGAAGCATGGTAAATTGAACGGCGGTGCACTCAAGAAAATCAGCTATAAGATCGTTTCCATAACCGGATTCGGACTGGTTGCTATCCTGGTTGCTGTTGCGGGCCTCCACCATGCAACTTCTGAAACGGGTGATACCGGACTATTTTACTTCTCAATGGGTTTTGCGGTTCTTCATCTGGTATTATATGCCATGCAATTGATCCGGGCGAAGGATGACCATGTTGTGAGCGATTAGCGGCATACTGGCGCAGTTTTGGTAAGCATACTGAAAAAGGCCATTATGAATCGGAACGCAAAAAATATCAGTCTGTTAGGAATTGCAGCAGGGATCCTTTTGGTGCCTGTTATCCGGAGACTTTTGAGAAAATCATCCAGGGATCTGACTTCAGGAACCAAGTTGAATACTCTTCCACCTAATCATCTTTTTGCAGCGTATCGGGGGAACTTTAAGCCGCATCATCGGCACGGGAAGAATTGAGACCATGGGGTTAGCTAGGTTGTGAGTCTTATTTTTGACATGTAACAGCAAGCATCTACAGTGAAATGAGCCCGTTTTGTTGTTGGCGATTGTACTCATTAGATTCTTACCGAATGATAAAGAAAATCTGATGTAAATACATACAGTGTAAAGGAGGAGATAGGCACTTTACCTATGCCTTGAATGCTGGTACATCCGATAATGGTACATCCGGAAATCTTTTGTCATTCCCGAAGGAAATCTGTTCTTGGTATACCTACTAGTGAGTACGATGCCGGCCATACATGAAAATGAATTGCCCAGCATAGCACCAGGTTCCCTTCGGGAATGCCAAACTTTGCGTCAAGGGAGGTTTAATAAGAATCGGGAAATAAGGCTCCGAGAATAAGGAACATCCGTAATCCTGCAGGTGATTAAGCAAACCACTTCCATTTCTGGCTGGATATTCCTTTCATCCACCCTACATTTGCCTCCGCATAGGATCTTCTGTATTTGCTGAAATTCCATGCCTGGATCAAGCTTTCAACCATCAATTAATCAAACGAAACAATGGCTTACGACATTATCGTAATTGGCAGCGGCCCGGGTGGCTATGTAGCTGCAATCCGTGCTGCCCAACTGGGATTTTCAACTGCGGTTGTAGAAAAAGAAAGCCTCGGTGGCATCTGCCTGAACTGGGGTTGCATTCCAACCAAAGCCCTCATCAAGAGTGCTAATATCCTGGAATACCTGGGGCATGCCCAGGATTATGGGGTAAAAGTGGACGGCTTTTCCGCTGATTTCAATGCCGTTATTAAAAGGAGCCGTGGTGTAGCTGATAAGATGAGCAAGGGCATCCAGTTCCTCATGAAAAAGAATAAAATTGAGGTGATCATGGGTACGGCCAGCCTAAAGGCTAAAGGCCAGATCGAAGTGAAAGCTGCTGATGGAACGACGAGTATCAAGGAAGCCAAGCATATCATTATCGCAACGGGTGGCCGTTCACGTGAACTTCCCAATCTGCCAATGGATGGCAAAAAGGTGGTGGGCTATCGCGAAGCCATGGTATTACCAGAACTTCCCAAAAGCATGATCGTTGTTGGTTCCGGAGCCATCGGTGTGGAATTTGCCTATGTGTATAATAGCATGGGTACTAAGGTGACCATTGTCGAATTCATGCCACGGATCGTACCTGTTGAGGATGAAGACATATCCAAAGAACTGGAAAAGATCTACAAGAAGAAGGGGATCAATATCATGACGAACTCTTCCGTTGAAAAAGTTGATACCTCCGGAACCTTTGTGAAGGCCAGTGTTAAAATGCCAGATGGCAGCATGCAAACGCTTGAAGCTGATATTTTGCTTAGTGCGGTTGGTGTGGTTGCAAATATTGAGAATATTGGTTTGGAAGCGCTCGGCATTGCCACTGAAAAGGGCAAGATTACGGTCGACAAATATTGCAAAACCAATGTGGATGGTTTTTATGCGATCGGCGATTGCACACCGGGACAAGCCCTGGCACACGTTGCTTCCAAGGAAGCGATTATCTGTGTAGAAGCGATTGGCAATGCTGAAGGTAAATATGCGCATGTACCAGAGCCATTAGATTATGGAAATGTACCGGGCTGTACGTATTGTTCGCCGGAAATTGCTTCTGTTGGAATGACGGAACAACAGGCAAAGGATGCCGGATATGAATTGAGGGTGGGTAAATTTCCATTCTCTGCTTCTGGCAAGGCCAGTGCTGCAGGTGCTACGGAAGGCTTCGTAAAGGTGATCTTTGATGCCAAGTATGGCGAGTGGCTGGGTACACACATGATTGGTGCGAACGTCACTGAAATGATTGCTGAAACAGTCGTTGGTCGGAAGCTGGAAACTACCTACCAGGAGGTCCTGGATGCGATCCACCCCCACCCTACTATGAGCGAGAGCATCAAGGATGCAATCGAGGTGGCTTACGGGGAAGCAATACACTTATAAGGTTTCACGCAAAGGACGCTTAGGTTACGCTATGGGTGCTAAGGGGGAGTTTTTTCTGGCTGCGGCGCGGTGACGCGGCGATTTCACAACAGGCGCAAAGGGAGTGGTTTTCACGCAGCGGCGCGAAGACATAGCGTTTTCATGCACACTTATATTGTTAGTTCACGCACTATAGCAGCGTGCATCCGTTTTATGCAGTGACAACAATCGCTGCGCCTAGACGTCGCTTTGGGAAATAATTCGTTCCCAAGCCTCCGTCCCCCTTTAAGTAACCATTGCGACCATTGCGTGAAACATTTCCGTGAAACATTATGAAACAAATCAACTAAATAGTAAATTAGTAGTAGATATAGGGTTGATAGGGACTGTGACTATTGGCTTTGTGTATGGACGGTTTGAGTTGGCAATTCGGTCATCATATTCCTTTTCATTTCAAATCGCATTTCATGAAAACAGCAGTTACCAGGATTCACTGGCTCCTTACTTTCATTCTTGTAATAAGTTTCTTTCCCGGATTTGCACAGCCCACGTTGACATCAGCCACTAATGGCTTGAATGGCAATATCGGTATGGAGAATTTTTATGGGGTCTACCATACGGTGGTCGCTCCTGGGAATAGTGGTGCTTCCCAAAACTGGGATTTTAGCGCGATCAGTAGTACCTCGGGGTCCAGTGAATATTACTATAACTGTGTAGCGCCCGTTTGCGATAGCTTTCCAGGAAGTAACTTTTATTCCCTGGACCTAACAAATTACTCGGTTTTCATGAACACCAGTAGCAATGCCACCACGCTTCTAGGCGCTTCCAGCTCCGGCCTCAAAACAAAATATACCGACCCTGATGAAATCATGCATTTCCCATTTACCTACGGAAATAGTTATGCCGATAGTTTCAGGAATACGACCAAATATGGTAGTACACTAACCAGCTATGAATGGGGTGTGGATAGTGTGACTGCAGACGGATGGGGATCGATTAAAACCCCAACAGGTACCTATCCAAGTGCCTTACGCATCCGTAGGATCAAAAATCTTGTTGATAGCAGTTCCCCAACGTCTGTAAGCAGAACCCATAATATTTCATACTACTGGTATGCCACCACCCAGACGGATTATCTTTTCAGTATCTTCTCCTCAATCGTTACTGGATCCGTCACTGATACTAACAATTCTGCAAATTGGATCGGGCACACTACAGGAATCATTTCGAACGTCTTTGAAAACCGGATCAAACTGGTTCCTAACCCAGTAACAGCTCAACTAAAGATCCAGTATCAGGCAAATCAAAATGCAAAGGCAGACATCCGAATTAATGACATGACCGGAAGAACAATCCTTCAGGCTGCCTATCAAATTCAATCCGGAGAAAACAATTGGAATCTCGACCTCTCCACTGTTTCATCCGGTGTGTATGTACTATGTATGCAGGATGGAAAAAGCCGGTATCTACAACGGTTTCAAAAGCTTTGATCCATCCATAACGGATAACTTAAACATGCTAATCTTTACCAAACGCAAGCATGTAGGGAATGGTCCATGCCTGGTCATATTCAGAAGGAAAATACAAGAACTTTCTACTTTTAATTTCAGAATTCCTTACCCAATGCTTAAAAACGAATAAATTCAGGGGATGCTGTCGCAGATTGAAAAAAAGATAATTCGGCGCAATTACCCGCTTTTCAGTCGAATTAAAAATGATTTCAGGTTATGTTTGTATCTATGAGCGCGATTCCCTGATACATTTTATTTTAATTGGATCGGCTATCCAGACTCATCCAAGGTGTCCTTACCTTCAGAACACCGTACTCGTTCACTACG